>Ga0307479_10000021_pt1 | contig 216099 bp, 191 predicted proteins | sample atmos_gasesECM4C_FD_203743 | JGI IMG/M metagenome (GOLD analysis project Ga0307479, IMG submission 203743) | Hardwood forest soil microbial communities from Morgan-Monroe State Forest, Indiana, United States - atmos_gasesECM4C_515 | ecosystem: Environmental > Terrestrial > Soil > Temperate...
AGTTCGCATACGGCACGGTGATCGGTTTGGCGGCCCAGTCTGGTGTCATAAACCTGCCGAGGCTGCTGCCGTAGTACCGAGCGCCGAACATATCGAGGCCAGACTCCGAATCCCGTTCTTTGCCGGTACAACGTGACCTGATGCCCTCGTCGTACAAGGTTCCGCGCATCCCTAATGCGGTTCTCGACTTAACTTCACTCGAAGCCCAGCGCAGTGTGCTCGAACGAAGTTCAAACCCCTGACGCGAGTTTTCGGCTACGAGGGATTTTCCCCAGATGCGATTTTCGAGCAAGGCAGGATCAGCAGCTAAGGGAAGAACACTCTCGCCCCAGATCACGGGCAAGGCGGGCGTCTCTTCTTTAGCGGCGCAGAGCATCAGCTAGAGATTGTAGCTTTGGGGCTGGTTAGCAGCTACTCTTTTCGCAGGAGGACAAGGCCGTGGGCTTGGGCGTCAGTGTTCACAAGGCGGACGGGTGGCGAGGCCAGTACGACCGCGCGAAGCGCTGGCACTCACTCGTCCAGAAGATCGGCAGACAGCAGAAGGAAGGCGACACCGAACAGGAACACGATTTTGTTTACGCCTTTTTTCAGAACTGCTATCACCTGCGGGACTGGCTGCAGAACTCGCGGGCCGTGGCTCAGAGCAAGCTGGAAGATTTTTTCCGGCAGCATGAGCCGATGCGAGTGTGCCAGGACGTGTGCAACGGCACGAAGCACTGGCGGCTCGACCGCGCGAAGGTTGATGCTCAGTTCTCCATCGGACGCGAGTACGTTCCTGCGAACTGGCCCAGCGACCGGCCACAGTTGAACGCCTCATGGTTCCTCATTTGCGGCTCAACCAAGTACGACATTTTCCAGCTTGCGGACACCTGCATGAGTCTCTGGGATTCGTTCCTGCGTGATGAAGGTCTGCTCAAGTAACTACTCTTTTTCCTCGTCGGCAGTGGCCTCAGCGTCGAGCACTGCGAACAGCTCCTCGGCGGCGGGAGCGTCCGGCTGCGGCGATTCTTTGCGCAGTGCCGGCGCTTTCGACTTGTCGAGGAACGCGGCGGGATGCGTGGCCGCGTGCACGTGTTGCAGCGCGCGGATCGCCACGTGCGTGTAGATTTGCGTGGTCTTGATGTCCTCGTGACCGAGCATCTGCTGGATAAAGCGGATGTCCGCGCCGCCTTCGAGCATGTGTGTCGCCATCGCGTGCCGCATGAGATGACACGCTCCGATCTTTCCGATTTTCGCGGCCACGATGTGAACGCGCACCGTCCACGTCAGATGGTCGCGGCTGAACGGTTCGCCCTGGGTCGTGAGGAACACCGTGAGATCGTCCGGCTCGATGGCGATTTGCGGACGTGCTTCGCGCACGTATTTTTCTATCCACGCTATCGCTCGCTCGGAAACTGGCGTGTAGCGGTCTTTCTTGCCCTTGCCTTCGCGGATCACGATCAGACCCCGGTCGAACTGAAGATCGTAGAGTTTCAGATTGATGATTTCGAGGCGTCGCGGACCGGATGAGTACAGCAGTTCCAGGATGGCGCGGTCGCGCAGCCCCATCGGGTCAGTGATGTCAGGCTGCATCATGATCTGCTCGACCTCTTGCGGCGAAGGGATATTCTTCGGCAGCGTGCGCCCCAGGCGTGGCAAGTCGATCTCAGAAGCCGGATTGTGCAGGATGTAGTTCTGCCGCGTCATCCATTTGAACCACACGCGCAACGGCACCAGACGCGAGTGTTGGCTGCGAAACGTCAGCGGATCACCGTTCTTTTTGCGGTAATAAAACAAGTGCCGCTGATACTGCTCCAGCACGGGCCGCGTGATTTCGAGCGGCTCATTTAAGCCGCGCTCCTGCGCCCACTCGATGAAGAAGCCGATATGCACCAGCCGGTTTCGCACCGTCCATTCCGAGTAGTTCTTCGTGCGCAGCGCCTTCAGGTGCTCGTTCATCATTTGCTCAAGCGGCGTGCGCGGCGGGGCCTGCGGCTTGCGCTTCTTCTCGACGCGGGCCATCACTTCACCCCGGAAGCAGGTTTCTTTACGACAGGATTTTCGCGCACGCCGGGAACAGCGCTGTTTTCAGGATTCAGCGCATTTTCCTGACTTAGCCGCGTATCTACTGGCGATTCTTCACTCCGCCCCTCTACCGACACCGGGCCGACTTGGGGCCGACCGGCCCCCGACATCTCACCTTCTACCCCCGACTTCTTTGTGTCGTACCGCAAGGTCCGTAACTTTTCGATCTCGATCAGGCCGGGAAGGAACGGCTGGCTCTGGTCGCCGGAAGGCAGCTCGATCAGTTCGTAAACGAAACTCTGGCCGCGTCCACCGCGATGCACGATCAGGTATTCGAGTTCTTCCAGCCGATGGAGATGGATTTTTAGTTGCGTGTCTCCCCAGCTCGTAAACTGGCGCACGTCGCGCCGCGAGAAGCGGAACTCGTTGCGCTCGATCTTCTGCTCTTCGCACGCGCGCCGCACCATTTGATCTGCCAGCAGCAGCAGCTTCCGCGTCTGCGGTTGCAACTCGTCCAGGGACCGGCCCAGCACTTCATGCGAGAGCTTGATGGCCAGTTCTACGTCGTCCCACGTGGCCTCGATGTATTCCACCTGCTGCTGGCCGCCGTATCCGCTCATGGTTTTGTGTGGGCGCTGGTACTGGTAGAGCAGCGCGATCGCGCGGATCATTGTGAGGAACTTCATGTGATCTCGGCGCGTGCGCGTCATGTTGTCCGGGAAGGTCAGGTGGGGCGCGTAGGGATTCACCACTTCGACGGGTTTTAGTAATCGCTGCGCGTTGCGATGCAGCTTGAAGATTTCCGCGCGGGCGGCTTTGCGTCGCAGTCCTTCGATGGTTTGCGCTTCGCGTTGCTTGCGGTGGATCGCCTGCGTTTGCTCGCGGTCCTCGTTCACCGTCAGCACCAGACAGCGATTCAGCAGTTCCTCATCTACATCGATGGCCGTTGTGGTGAGGAAGATCATCACCGGGCCTTCGACGCGGTACTGGTGCGTCACCAGCCGTCCGCTGTTCGGGTCTTTGCCCGTGGACGCGATAGAGAGCGCACCTTCCGATTGCAGCAACTTCAGCGCGTAGGCCGCGCGCTGCGCGCCTTCTTCCTCCACCACGGAAAGGATTTTGTTTTTAAGATCGGCTTCGCCCAGATAGAAGAGCGCCTGCCCGGTCATCGCCGAGTATTGCACGCGCTGCTCGTCCGGCATGAGAGCGAGTACGGCTTCCATCAACGAACTCTTGCCCGCTGCGGAACTCGACTGCACCAGCACGGCCAGCGGCGTATCCAGCAAGCGCGAACACGCGGCCAGATAGCCTACTTGTTTGTTCGTTTCTTCTCCCACTACGCCACAGTGCGCGAAGTCCTCAAGAATGCGCTCGATCAGGTTGGCATCGTGCAGCAACTCCAGCGCCGCTGTCTTCTCCGCTGCGCTTAGCTCGATCTCCTGCGGCTTCTCCAGCGTTTTTTCGATTTGCTGATCGCGCAACTCTTCCAGCTTTAGCCGCACGCGGCCTAGCTCCTGGCGGAGCACATCTTCCCGGATGCCCAGTTCCTCGGCTGCCTGTTTCGCAAACGTCACGCGATGCCGCGCGCTGTTTAAGTCGAACGTGTCCGCGTGTGTGCTCAGTTCGCCGCGCAGATTCATGCCCGCCACAGCGACGTTGACGCGCAGCAGTTCATAGCTGGTGTTCTTTTGCAGGCCCCGGACCTGATACTGGCGGTCTCCGAGTGTAATCACGACCGTGCCATTGGCCTTGATCTCGGTTGGGATATCGATGGTGGGCGACATCGTAGAAGGCAGCGGCATGGGCGACGGCGCAGCCTGATTTCCAGCAGCTAAAGGAAGAACACTCTCAGTCGTGGTGATCGGTGCAGTTGGCAGAGGGATTGCATTTTCTTCTTTAGCTGCGGGTTCGATTTTTTCTTCTGGAATCGGCGCGGCTGGTAGCCCGTCGGTTTTGTTCACCTGCTGCTCGATCTGTGGCTCTGGTTCAACGGGCGGCTCCATCTGCGGCGGTTCCTCCATGTGTGCTGCTGCTGGCTCCTGCACCCTCACCGGCTCGATCACGGCAACCGTGGGCTGTGTGCCTTTCCCCAGCCATGCCGCGCGATTCAGCATCACACTCAGCGCTTTCGGTGCGGGCTGCACTTTCAGTGCGTATTCGTTCGCGTCCATGCCTTTCGGAAACTGCACCCGGAAACACTCGATGCCCATCTCCATGAGCTGCGCGGCGTGCTCCTGGGCCGCACGCTCTCCGGGTTCGTCGCGGTCGTAAGCGATATAGATTCGCTTCGTGCCGTACTTCTGAAAGGCCGCTCGCAACTCGTCGGTAAAGCCGTTCACCCCGTAGCTCGTGGTCACGTGCCGGAAGCCCGCGCACCAGAAGGTCAGCGCATCGATCAGCGCTTCGCAAAGGATGATTTCTTTCGATGCGATCAGCGCGGCTTCATTCCAGACGCCCTGGTGCGGCCCCGGCAGGTACAGATGCAACGGCGTACCTTCGCGCAGGTTCGGCGTGATCTTGCGTCCGTACATCTGTGTTACGTGGCCCGTGCTGTCGAAGATCGGAATCACCAGCGAGCCGTTGAAGTGCTCATGCCCGCTCTCGCGCAGCAGACCGAGCTTCTGCAAGCGCCCGCGCATATCCGCGCCCGCGATGCGGTTTTTGGCTGGCAGCCGGTAGGCCAGTGTGCGATTGGAGAAGCCCAGCCGGAAGTGCTCGATCATCTCCGACGATTGCAGACCGCGCTTTTCCAGATACCGCAGGGCCTCGGGAGACTGACGTAGCGTCTCGTTGTAGTAGCCGACCACTTGCAACAGCAGCGCGCGGTCGTCTGCATTTCGATCTATCGGCGGGGGCAGCTTCGTCACCGTGCCTTTCTTGGGCGGTTCACCCGCACCAGCGGCTAAGGGAAGATGGTCCTCTCTGAGCAGTTCGACGGCATGACGGAAGCTGATTCCCTCGGCACGCATCACCCATTCGATTGCGCCGCCTCCTTCGTTGCAGGCTCCCAGACAGTGCCACAGGTTTTTGCCGGGATTGATTCGCAGGCTGGGATCGGTGTCTTTGTGGAAGGGGCAGAGGCCGAGCAGTTCATGGCCGCTGCGCCTCAGCTTTACGCCGCGCGCCTCCGCCAGCCGTTGCACTGAGACTTCCCGCTGCAACCTGTCGATCTCTTCCTGGGGGATGCGCGCCATGTCGCCCTGCTCTCCTTCCGTTTTCAGGGTCTTTCCTAAAAACGTGTCAAGTAAATTTTCACTTCTTGAATCGTGGTAAAAATACCGTATCATACGGTACGCGGTCAAGCCATTTTGTGCTTAAGCCATAAACTGCACCTGCCATGCCAAGAAGACCGACTCTGAAACTGGCTCCGCTCGATTACGGAAACGCAACCGTAGGGCAGCGCCTTGCCCGGATTCGCAAGGAGCGCGGTTACACCCAGGTCGAGTTGGCCAAGAAGATCGGCATCATTCAGACCCTCGTGTCGGACTACGAGATAGATCGTTTGCGCTTATCCGCAGAGATGGCCGTGCGCTTTGCCCTGGCCCTCGATGTTTCGACCGATGAGCTGCTGCATCCGAAGGCGAAGAAGAAGAACGCGAAGAAGCCCAGCCTCAAGGTCATGCGCCGTATGGAAGAGATCGAGAAGCTGCCGCCTCGTCAGCAGAGCGTCGTGCTGACTGCGCTCGACTCCATTCTGAGAGGCGCGGCGCGATGATTATCCAGCTCACAGAGCAAGACGCTGAACGGGCTTTGTATTGGGAACCGTGGGCCGATCTGCGCGAGTGGCTGCGGGATGAGTGCAAGAGATTTAACGCGCATCCTATCGTCACGGCGCTGAAGCCCGCTCCTGAGCTTTCTTACCGCTGGGGACACACGGACTTCACTCTCACCTATCGCTGCCCGTCTGGTCTGTACACGATGCTCCTGGTCTATTCCCATGAGCTGCGCGGCTTCTCTTACAAGATTCTGCGACAGGACGGCGTTTCCCTTGAGCAGTACGTCAGCGCGCGGGACGGCAGAGGCTATTTTGAATCGCCTGACCACCAGATGCTTACGCTCGAAGAAGTTGGCCAGCGCATTCTTTCTGTGCTCATCACGGCCAGCAAGAAGCCGCTCGCACTCGTTTGTTAACTGACACGAATCCCTGCTCCCATTTTTTCTTCTCATTTTTTCCATAGCTGGAAGCAACACAGGAGCGGAGAGGGAGGTTAGTCAAGGCCGCGCGTTTTGTGCGCGCCGCGTAGCGGTCGAAGCGAAGCGCAGAGCCTTGACTGGCCTCCCGCGCTCCGTACACTCCCGGCGGGAAAAATGAGAGATTCACATCGCGATCCCGTGGCCGATGCTGTGGGCCTGGTCGTGCTCTTGCACTTGGGCTGTCTGCTGCGCGGCTGGTTCGATCTTCAACGCCGCTGGCTCCTGCTCCTGCCCTGGCATTGCTGTGCGCTGCGACACATCACGGCTCAGATCGCGCGCGAGTTCGCTCTTGTCGTTGGTGTAGATTTCGGCGTCGTGTTGTCCGCGCGAGACCGACACGTAAGCCATGCGGCTGTTCACCAGTTGCTCGCCTAGCTCCGTGTCCACATGAACCAGCACACGGTCGGCAGTCTGGCCCTGGCTGCTGTGGCTCGTCACCGCGTAACCGTGATCGACGTGCGGATGCTCACGGATGTTGAACGCAACTTCGCGGCCTGAGTCCACGCGGATTTGGACGTCGCCGGCGTCATTGATTTTCTCGATGGTACCCAGATCGCGATTGGCAACGTGCAACTCCCTCGACGGCGCTGTGAACTGCACACGGTCGCCTTCCGAGAATGCGCGCTCGGTTTCGTGATACACCGTCACGCCTGCCAGTCGGCGCGGATCGTAAGTCTGATGCTCGCCGTTCTCACGCTCGATGGTGACGCGGTTTTCTTTTACGTCCACGTTCTCCACGCGCGCATATTCTCCTGGCTCGATGCCCAGCACTTTGCTGCCGCGCGTATAGCGCACTACGTCGCCTTCCTCGTACTGCCCAGCCCACTGCCGATCTGCGCCCGTCATCTCCTGGCGCGAGTCGAGCACGCGGAGTTTGTGTTCGTCCACGCTCACCGTGCCGCGCTCCTGCATTTCCCGATGGATCAGTCCATTCAACTCGCGGCGCGATTCGTTGTCCGGCGAGATCACGAGCGTGCCTTGCGGCTCCCGCGCATACTCGCGCGCGATTTCACTTAGCCGCTCGTCGCGGCCCACGATCTCATGCACGCGGCCTTGCTGGTCGAGATTCTCAATCGCTCCACGCACGTCACCGCGGGCAAGTTGTTCCACGGCTTCCTTGAGCGCCGGGTCTTTCTGCCGCACGATTTCGTCCAGCCGCGCGGTTTGCATTCCCGCCTCTTGCAACTGCTGATAGGGACGGCCTGCTTCGACGGCCTCATGCTGGCGCGTGTCGCCCACCAGCAGCACGCGGTCCTCGCCGTGCAGCCGATGCAGAAACTCGTTCATCTGTTTCGTGCTGGCCAAGCTCGATTCGTCCAGGATGTACAGCCGCTTTTCTCCTGGCTGCTCCTCGTGGCGAAGATGCCGCTGCAACGTCTCTGACTCGATGCCCGACTCTGCCAGCTTGTGCGCCGCGCGCGACGTGGGCGCAAGCCCGCGCACTTCATAGCCCTCTTGCTCGGCGGCTTCACGGACAGCAGCTAAAGAAGTAGTTTTGCCCGCGCCTGCCACACCCTCAAGCCCCGTGATCCTGTCCTGGCTCGACACGATTTGCTCAACCGCTGCGCGTTGGCTGGTGCTCAGGTGCGCGTGCTTCTCTTCGACCTCGCGCCACGTTTCGGAACTCACCAGCGGCTCGTGCTGGTTTTGTCCGGCGCGCATCGCGGCGATGGTGTCCCGCTCGTAGCCGATCATTTCGCCCGTGGTGAACGCACGGCCTGGGCTGCGGTTTTCTACTTCGATCAGCTCACCCGCTTGCACGCGATTTTCAAACTGCTGGCGCACTTCGGCGAAGCTGGCCTCGCCCATCGAACGTTTCAGCGCATCGCGCATGAGTTCGCGTTCATCCGTCACCGCGTGGCGCTCCAGATTTTTCTCCCGCGCATAGGTCAGCGACGATTCGATATGCTGCTGCGTCTGCTCCGGGCGTCGTTCTTCAACCTGGCGGGCCTGCGCCTCACGCATCACATGCTCCGGCTGCTGGCCGAACTGCGCCGCCATTTCCCGGTGGCGCTGCTGCATCTCTTCGTGCGTGATCGCGGGCAGTTTGTCGTCGCGCGTCTGGTGCGCGGCGATCTGCGCCGCGCCTGCGCCTCTCACGCCCTGCTCGGCAAGATGTTCCTGGATTTGCTGACTGCGCGGACTCGACGCGTCCAGATATTCGCGCGTGTAACCTACGATCTCGGGCTGGCCGCTTTTCCCTTGCTCGATCTCGTAGCCCTGATCTTTTAAGCGCAGCGCCAGCTCCGAGCGATAGATCGCGGTCGCGTACTGCTGCGAGCGGTAAAGCTCGCGCGGTTGCAGCGAGCGCGTCTCGCCGTTCTCGGTCTCCGTGAGATTGAAGAACACGACATGCGTATGCAGTTGTGGCGCCGCGTAGCCGTTCACGGGTCGCGCACTATCATGCTCGAAGCTGGCCGCAACCCATTTGCCCGTCGTCTCTGCCGGATGATTCCCGCCGATCCGCGCCTGAACGTATTTCTCCATTTCACCGAGCGCAACCTTCACGCTCTCCCGATGCGCCTCGCGCATGTGTTCGTCACCGCCAACGAGCGCGGTCAGCGATACGCTCTTTGGTGCGGAGAACGTGGCGTCCCAGCCTGCACGGTGTTCCATCGTGCTCACCGTTTCACCGCGCTCGTTCGTGTATTCGCGCGCGGCCTGGTAACGCACCAGTTGCTCGCCCGTCATCGGATGCTGGCCGTTGGCGAGTCGCGCGAAGTGCTCCTCCTGCACGTCACCGCGCAAGCCCCACTCCTCGGCAAGTTTGCCGTGCCACTCGCCGCGTATCCGGTCGCCTTCGCTGTAGTAATTCCCCTGCGCGTTGGCAAACTCTTCTTTGTGATACGCCTGCGCCTGACCTGCACTCAGCGGCTTCGATATCGTCAGCATGATTCACTCACTGGAAGTACGGTTCTTGTCCGGCGGCGATGTCTTTCGATCTCTCCGGCTCGCGCGGGTTGCTCGGCTGTGACGGCCGTTTCCCGATTTCGATCACCCGCGCCGTGTTTTCGCGCGCAAGGAAGCTCGATTGTTTCTGCGGCAGTTCGATGTAGGGGAAGCTCAAGGGCACCACCAGATTGCCGCTTTTCAGATATCCATGCAGATCGGGCAGGCCCGCGATTTCTGACGGCATCACCAGCGGCTCGGTCTGGCGGTCAAGCTGATAGTTGCGCGAGTTGCGGCCTTTGTGCGGAAAGTGGCCTTCTGTGCGGCTCTCGCGTAATCGCTCGATCTCCACCTCTCCGATGGTCTGGCTGATCCACTTCGCGGAGTTGGCCTCATCCGTTCGTAAAAAGATTTTGGTCGCGGGCTGCGAGAGCATCGCTTCCGCTTTGCGTCCGTACAGTTCCTCTAGCTGGCTGCGCCCTTGAAAGCCCAGCACCACGGGATTTTTTACTTTCCGGCTCTCGGTGATCGCCGTGTGCAACTGCGGGAGCGCGTGCAAACTTTGCAGCTCGTCCAGAATGAGCCACACCGGGCGCACTCCCGGCCTGCCCTGGTTCATCAAACGCAGCACCAGCATGTCCAGCCACATGCTGATGAGTGGTCGCAGTCTCTCGCGGAACTCGGGCGGGCTGGTGACGAACAGCCATCCTTGGCGCTGCCCGACCCATTCCGTCGCCGTCCAACTCGTCTTGGCTTCTTCTTTTCGCGGTAGCAGCTTCAGTGCATTCGACACGCTGTTGAGCGTAGCGATCATGCCGCCGCGCTGCGGTCCCGCGTCGGGATAAATCGCCGCTGCGTGCTCGGTGTCCTTGAGCCGTTTCGCCAGCTCGCGCTCATCGCGCAAGATCGCCAGCAACTCTTGCGGCGTTCGCTTCGGTTGCTCGATCAACAAGTGCGCGAAGATTTGGCGCGGCACCATCACGAAAAACGGATTGGTGCGCGGATCGTCCTTGAACAGCGCCGCCGCCAAGCCTTCGGCTTCGGCCTCGTGCCGTACCTCGTCGCACGGCGACCAGTACGGCATTCGCGCGTCCAGCGGATTCAGGATCACATCGCCGCGTCCCGGCTCGTAAAATTGTGGCGTGTATTCCAGCGCCGGATCGTACACGATCGCGGTTTCTCCGCGCTCTTCCACCTGCATGAGGATCTGCCGGATCAAGCTCGATTTGCCTGCGCCCGTGTCCCCGATCATCAGGAAGTGCGAGCTTTCCCGCTCGCGCGGGACGCGCACCATCTTGCCCTCGCGCTGCAACAAGAACTCGATCAGCGTGCGCCGCTCTTTGGTGAGGAAGCCGATGCCGTTCGATGGATTGGCGCGATTGAACTGCGCCGCCGTCGCCAGCTCCGGGCCTTTCGTCCTGCGCCCGTACTTCCGCATCCGCCGCCGCTGCCGGTCGCGCGGAATCGCCAACGCCAAGCCCACCACCAGCACGCCCGTTCCCACCCTCCACGTTGCCGCCCACAGCAGCAGCCACGGCGATTGCCCTCCATAGATCGCCCGCTCCAACCACTGGCGCAGCTCCGCGTTGTTGTACGTTCCGCGCTCCCATTCCAGCTTCACCTTGGCCTGGGTCTCCTTGCCAACGCCCACCGCCGGATCGCTCAGGTCCCGGTCCACCGCCGCCCGCTTTTGTTTGCCCTCGATCCGGTACGCCACGAGAGACGGCGTGGTCTTCGACCACAGCCGCACTTCGCTGCCGATGTAGGTTCCCAGATACGCTTGCTGAAAGTACGTCCATTTCCGCGCGTACTCATATCCCGCTGCCGCAAGCACGGTCACGACTGTCAGCGCCAGCGCCGTGATCGTCCACACCGGCTTGTCGCTCGGCCAGCGATACGTTTCCTCTCGTCCCCACACCCGGCTCATGGACACACCTCCACCTGGGGCTGGTCTCTCTACTTATCTAGGAACCCGGAAACAGGAAAAACGATCAAACTATTTTCAGGATTTCTCTTCTGGCTGCCCTTCCGACTCTGCCGCCTGCGCCAGCCGTTCCCGCGCCTTCTTCAGCTTGTCCGAGTCGGCCCGGTCGATCAGCCGTTGCATCTCCTCCGCCGTCAGCTTCTCCCCGTTCGCCAGCTTAAAGAGCACGTTGAGCAGGATCGCCCTCAGCGCCACCAGTTCCGCCATGAGCGCCCGGTCGGCTCTGCCGGAATCGGCGGATTTCTCCCCCTGGCCGTTCACGCTGGCCAGCAGAGTTTCCCGGCACCACTCGCTCAGGGTCAGCCCGCGCTCGCTGGCCGTTGCCTCCAGTTGCGCGAACTCCTCCTCGCTCACCTTCGTGCCCAGAGTTTTTGTACGCAGCGGCGGTTTCACCACGCGTCACCGCCAAGCCAGGAAACGACCGACGAGAAGGGGAGGAACTTCACAGTTCCTCTATGGTGAGCTATCGAGCCAAAGGAATCAACAAGTTCACCGCCGTTAACCTGCGGTTGCTCGACAGCAACCGGCGCGGAGGATTTTTCTCTTAGCTGCTCTCGTTTCAACAGGTTCACCGACAGCAACCGCAGGTTGCTGCGCAGCACCCGTTCCGGGGTGACGTGTCACCCCTACTCCCGACGCCGTAGGCGGCGCGCTTTTGACTTTCCTCCGGCAGGGCACCTTCGGCTTGCGAGACACCCCCGAAACCGGCTCCCAAGCACCCTAAAAAAATTCTCCCTCGAAACCCCGGACTTCCGCCCAGACCGGGTATTAGACCTACAGAAAGGGGGGATGGACCGATGGCAAACGATTCCAAAAAGCAGCAGATCATGGCTGACCTCGAACGCCTGACCGCCGAAGCCGACCAGCTTCCAGAAGGCGACCAGCGTCAGCAGCTCGTGGCTCAGATCGCCAAGCTGAACGTCGAGTATCAGGCTGAGGACTAACCCTAGCCCAGAGCCGCACCTTTCCGGTGCGGCTCTGGCAGTTCAAACCGGCAGCTAAAAGAAAAACTTCCCTGGGGGCGCATCGGAGCCGGATCAGTCGGCGGGAACCCGGACGATTGTGATCTCTTTGATGGCGTCATTCCGGTTGGTGTGGAAGGGGAGTTCGGACGGCTTTTTCAGATCGTAAGTTTTGTAGTCGATCCTCGTCTGCCCGGCTTCGCCATAGATCAGCGTCACGTAGAATCGCCCTCGCTCCGCCTTTAGCTCCTCGATCTTCACCCGGCCCTCGCCCCTCCTGGGATCGAACGCCGTCAGCGTCGCCTTCAACGCTCCGTCCGGGCTGGTTACACTGTCATTGACTTCCACCATTTGCCCTCTTTCAGACTGCCTAGCCCTGAGTCTCACCCGCTCCCGGATCGCGCGTCCCAGCCGCCCAGAAACGCAAACGGCAGGTGCTCTGCTGGGCGGTCGGATCACTCTTTCGCTAGCGGTGAGAAGACAGGTTTGCCGACTTGCCCCTCCGCGCTAACCTCAAGCCGCGCACGTAAGGGAGCGCCGCCACAGTTTGAACCCGAAGGCGACGATAAGACGATCCACTCAACAAGATAACCGCTGCCATGAGGGGAGACAGTCTGTCCAAACGGGACCTTCGCGTACAGAGGCTTCGCACGATCCCACCACAGATTGAAGGCATTTTGTCCCGCGTCGAACGAACCTACGCTTTGGCACTGACGCTCTGCGGCCTGCTTCAGTTCCATCAGGCTTGAGATTGGAGTTAAGCCTTCGTGATTCCCCGGATTCACCCTTCGGTAGAAGTCAGTGACGGATTCGGCCTGTTCCGGGTTGGATACCCTCACTCTCAATGCCGTCATCAGCTTCTCGAACTCGGCCAAAGACTCGGCAAGGCCGAAGCCGTGTATGCGATAGGTGCTCCCGTCCACTGGGCTAATCGCGATGATGTACGTGGGATCAACGTCCGTGAAGATATGGTGAACGACAACATTCTCCTTGATCTCGTCTCCTGCTTGGCTAACTTTGTAGATGAACTCTGACCAAGTTGGTCTGGACACGACCGAAGCTAATGACTGCTCCAGTTCCTCGTCTCTCTGGATGCCCAAGAACTGATCGGGCTTGAGATGCAGTTGTGAGCGGACGGTGTTGCGAGCTTGCTCGCGGGCAGATTGGTCGGTCACCTGTGCGTTTGCCAGCACTACAAGCGTTGATAACACTGCCATCCCGAAGATCGTCGAGAACAGTTTTCGCATGCTCATTGGTCGTCCTTCTTCCGATCTTTTTGGATCTGCTTGACCTCTTTTTTGATCTCGTTGCCGAAGGCCTTTTGTGCCGCATTCGCGCGTTGTTCCTGCGGCCTTTGATCGTGAGGAAGGGACTTCTCAGCTGCGGCATCTTTCGAGAACTGACCCGGATTTGCCTTTGCCTCTCCCGCATGAACGCTTTCGTGAACCATCACACCCGGTGTGTCTCCCTTACTAGTGCGATTGTCGATGGTGATGGTCGCTCCCGTTAGTGTCGTCACTGCCGGTTCAGTAGTCGTGACGCCGTTAAAGGTGGATGAACCCGAGGTTGTCTGGATGTCCGGCGCGGTGTTGCCCTGCACTGTTGTCGTCGTGACCGTTTGTCCGTCGGGCGACACTGTTCTTGTATCTCCGGCGCTGAGATCGCCGCTCTGGATAGTGAGATTTGGATTGTTCGGACCCACGTACCCAGACAGGTTAGCGCTCGTGTTCGGATTAGCAAGGATCGCTTGCACCGAGTCCTTCACCAATTGGGCGTTCTGGAGTCCAGCGGCGTAAATGATGTCGTGGCCGTCATCATCTAGCAGCGTCAGGGGATTGTTTGTCACATAGCTGTAGAGATTGAGCGATTGCGGGTTGCCAAAGTTCGCATACGGCACGGTGATCGGTTTGGCGGCCCAGTCTGGTGTCATAAACCTGCCGAGGCTGCTGCCGTAGTACCGAGCGCCGAACATATCGAGGCCAGACTCCGAATCCCGTTCTTTGCCGGTGAACTTGTAATGTTGGACGACGGTCGGACAATAGTCATTCTCCTGGCCGCCGTAAGGATAGTAGTCAATGTCCTGTTCGCATACCGTACCGGTCGCGTTTTCGACAACTCCGTGCGAGCCTAGATGATCTGAGAAGTAGAAATGAACAGCCTTGGTGGACGCATCACGCCTTGCGATGCGCTGCCCATCAAAGAAAATGTAATTTTCCAGCACATTACCCGATAAGTCGGTCTCTGCCTCTGGATCATCCGCCATACCTCGCCAGTAAAGCGTTCCCGTGGCTCCGCTGGAACACGTTCCCGGTGTTGAGCCTTCTGTGCATTTCTCTACTCGGTTTCCGTCGCCGTCGTAAATGTACGATGTGCCCGCCGTAGCGATCAGGCGATTTTCAGCATCGTATACGTAGGACGCGGAACCGTTGCTTGTCATATTGCCCGCAGCGTCATATCCGTAACCGGAAAGCCGGTTATTTGTTCCCGCCGTCGTGTTGAGCCCTTCGTGGTTTGTCTTGCCCGAAATCGCACTCTCATTGGTCAGGTTGCCCCAAGCATCGATACTGAATGTCTCGCCCCATTGCGTCCCGCTGGATTGTCCGCTCTTGATCCGATTCAGGACATCGTAGGTGAAACTTTGGGTCCGCGTGTTGTCGCGGTTGTTGACGATTTGAAAGACGTTGCCGTTATCTCCTGTCGTGTAAGCCGAAAATGAGCAAGGAGCGGTATTGACAGCCACGCCTAAGTGAAAGTCGAAGCACTCACTGAAAAGTGTCGCAGAGGTCGTTTTGGCGGAAAGCAGAATCGGCTGCAAGCGGTCGTTGTAGGCGTTCGTTACTGTGATTGGCGCAGCCCCGAGGCTCAAGGCCGTCACGCCGCCCGTGGGAGCATAGGTTGTGCTGGTGACATAGTTGAACGGATCAGCCGGGTTCTCGACCTTGATCGGCTGGCCTGCGGCGTTGTAGTTATAGCCCAATGAATATCCAAGCGCTGTGATGCTCTGCACCGAACCGTCCAGATTGTAGGCGTCGGTGTCGTATTCGCCGCTCGCAGAGCCGATGGTACGGCGTTCCTGAAGAATCCGCCCCATCTTGTCATGCTTCCAGGAGGCACCGCCGGAGCCGTCGCACATGGAAGTGCGCTTACCAGTGGGATAAGTATCGGGATCACCGGGCGGTGTGATGGTGCAGCCGGTGAGGGCCACGCCGTCATATCCGTATTGGACTGGCGGCGTGTAGGGATCGGTCGTGCCGCCGTCTTTATAGGTCTTGCCCGTCAGGCGATTGAGCTTGTCATAGGTGTGGGTGATGGTGACTTGCGACGATCCGGTCTGATTGGGAAGCGGAGCAGTCTTGGTAACGACATTGCCGTCTCCGTCGTAAGCGTAAGTGATCGTGCCGGATTCGGGATTCGTCGCGCTGGTCAACTCAGACAGCGAATCGTAGCTAAAACTCCGGGCGCGGGCATTGCTGCTGTTGCTGCCGTTCTGGGTAACGCCCGTCAGGTCACCAAGAGCATTATATGCGTAGGTAGTCGAGTAGTTCAGATGCGGAGACGAACCGGGATCTTCCAACACGCTCGTCATCCGCCCGAGGCCATCCACGCACGACTGCCGCGAGTTGCCTGCTTCGTCGGTAACGGTCGTGCAAGGGCCTATATATTGTGTGAACACATCTCCCGTAGGCGCGGTTGTTGGGCAACCTGATGATTGTGAAAGCTGAGTGCCATCAGGTTGGACGACCACACAGACCCGACCTAGGCCATCGTATATGGAGCCAGTGATGCCATCCGTTGTGGACGAACTGGAGCGATGCGAGTTGCTCACTGTTGATTTCCGCCCATCCAGGTCATATGTGGTATCTACATAATCGACACCGCTGGGATCGGAATTGAGCTGGGTTTGAGAAATCCGCCCCAAGCCGTCGAAAACCATGCTTGAAATTTCATTTAGCGAGGCAGTAATGGCCTTAGTCGCAACGACTGCCAACGGGGCGCTGCCAGAATTGCCAGATGAGCAAGCGCTGGGCACGCCATCCGTATAGCAATATGTGGTGGACCCGCCGTCAGGGTAGTTCACAGAGATAAGCCGCGCGAGAATGTCGTAGTTCTTTGCAGTTATTTGCAAATTCGGGTCTTGAATGTTAATCACCGCTCCGGTATCGAAGTCGTAGCAGTAATATGTGGTTTGACCTAAAGCGTTTTTGACCGACGTGAGGTAGCCGCCATAGTAATAGATTGCAGAGCACGTGCTGGTGCCGTATCCATTCCCTTCGTTTGCGTAGCTGGAAGTTGTTGTGTTGCCGCAAGGATCGGTGCTCGTGTTGACTTCGCCGGTGTTGTAGTAGACCTTCGTGGAAGTCAAAGACCCGTTCGATACGGAAACGTTGCAATTCGTCGTAGCCGTTGTGCTACTGCTCTGCCAACGATGAACGGAAGTCTGATTGCCTGGGTATGCCTCCGGTGTGGTCTTCTGCTCGCTGACACCTGACGATACCAAGCCGGATTCATCATATCCGTATGTCGTCTGGCTGGCCTGATTCGACTGGTACGATGGCGGAGTGCAATTCGGCTGAGTCGGCGCGCTACCTGTCCCATAGACTGTTACCAAGCAGGTGAGATTCAGCAGATTATTCGATACGTAGTTGCTGTTCGACTGCCACCCATAGGAGGTGTTTGTCGTTCGTAGAATCGTACCTGCGCCGCCGCTTCCGTAGTCGGATTCAGTTTCCGTCACGACCTTGCCGTAAGTTCCGCTTGCATTAACAGTCCCTTGGTAATTGTTAAAATTAAACCCCGAGTCATAAGACTCTGTCACCGTGGAGGTCTGCCCGTTCGGCCAAACGGTTGAAACGCTGACGGGCACGACGTTTATGCCAAGGTACGGAGCGGTATTACTACTTTCCGTGGACCCGCTGTAACTTGTGTTCACAGTCTTCAGCAGTGTTCCACTGGTATGGCTGCCCTGGTAATATTGCGTCTGCGTCTCGTATGACACACAGCCGACGTTGTAGCCGAACGTATGGACAACATCATTCCCTAAAGGATCAGTGACCACTGTCGAAGAATTATAGGTGTAGGTCCACGTGTGAGCACCGGTGCCGTCGTTAGCGTTTACCGTGCGCGATGCGACCCACCGCCCTGACGTACTCGGTTGAGTTCCGCAACCGCCACCGGCGGTTGTGTACGTGTATGAGATTGTGCCGCCAGTCGGCAGGGTCACTTGAGTAAGTCCGGCTTCCGCGTCACCGTATTGAAACTGCCAGCTTTGCCCATTTGGCAACACGGTGCTTTGCAGTCTAGTCGCATTCCCGGTACCTCCGCGAGTCATGCCCCCAGGGCCATCGATGTTCGGGTTAGTAAAAGAGAAGCTCGCGTAGCAAAACGTGTACGTGGCATTCTGCCCATTGTAGCCGGGGACAGTCCACGAAACTGCAGACGTAGCCGGTATACCGGGTGTGACAGGGCAATTGCTGGTGCTCGTGTTGGAGGTCGAATTGATGTTCGGAGGGTAAGCTATTTGCCTTCCAAGCGAGTCTGTGAAGGTGGCTGAGGTATATCTGATGGTCGATGAGGCAAGGGTGATTTCGTTCCCGTTTGGGTCTACGACAGTGTCTCCCGCGCCGTTGATTTGATGGTGCACCCCCGCCGAGTCCGTGATCGTTGGAGAGGGGGTAGTAGTGCAATTGAACCCCCCGCTCACATTCCACCCTGTCGCATCCAGCGATTCGAATGGTCCTGTCTGAACTTCGGTATACGGGCCTGGTGATGTACCACAATGATCGATAATTCCAAGGTCACCTAGTACGTGCTGTGCGCCATCGGCGGTGACAACGTTATACACCCAATAGTTGTAAATATCTGACCCGACTGTCTTCACTACTGACTCGCCCATGAACGTGACTTGCTGTGCCCAGCCGACAAAAACATCGCCATTTTCTAGCGGAAGATTAGCGGATGGCGGCCCGCCGCCCCAGTACCAATAAATTGGAGGAATGGTCGAAGGCGCATAGTAATGCTGAGGCTGATTGTTGTACATCAGATTGAAACTTAGATGTAGTGCGCCACGCTGGGGATAAGTTAGTAACGGAAAATTCAGCGCCAACCTGCCATTCGACAAGTTGATTGAGTCTATATCTCCTCCATGATAGGACTCGTACGGCTGCTCACCCGTGAATGCTGACGCTGTCGGTGCAGGTAAATCCTGCGCGTGTGCCGATGTAACGAGAAAGCACGCAAAGAGAATAGATGACATCACGCAACAGACATGCTCCCAAAACCCTCTGAGTATGACCGGCATGAAATTCAGAGAACGAGACAACAGAGATGAGTGGTTGTATCGCACGTGCTTCCTCTCCTTTGGCGGCAAAACGTTTCGTCGTGAGCGGTCATAGCTGTGTCCGCTCTGCTAACAATCAAAGCCATCCGCGCCGCAAACGCACACACCAATGCGCATTCACGCAACACGTTTTAACACTCCGGGGAAGCAGCGATCAGGATTTGTAGCGGAACTGAGAATCCGTTTGCTCTTCGGCGTATCCTGCTGGCTGATTTTCCAGAATACGTTAGCCTCCAAACTTGCGTGTGTCAACTGTGAATCTATAGTTTGTGTCCGTCAACACGCTGAACTGTGGCGAGCTTCACGTGTCCGGATGGGAAGCCTGGTCTCCGTCCTCTGCAATGCCGCACATTGTTCTGTAGTATGTCGCAGTATTGTGACCCACTCCGTAAGACGATGGACGCTTTGAGCACTTGTCCAACGATGTTCGCCAGCTAAGTTTCGGCACTCCCGCCGTTGCATTTGCGATCTGACGTGTAGGGAGCCGGTTTGCAGCACGATCTCGCTTTTCAGAACGGTGGAGGCCCAGCGCATCCAAGATGGTTTTCTTTGGCGGTTTTCTTCTGAATTTCGCGCTCCGCAAGAATTGCAGCAGTTCGTCAGGATGAACCATAACTGCCTTCTGCCACGCAGGACGAATCTCTGGCGCTGCCGCAACCTGGGTTACTACAGCAACGATTTCGTCGGGAGTTCTGGCCGTCAGAAGCGGCTTGGCGATCATAGGCCAGTGCTGCTCTAGCCAGATGATTACGTTGTCGCGGTTCAGGATGAGCTCTGTATCGTCGATCTTCTTATCCGGCCCAGGATGCTTTTTTCCGATGCTGTCGATTGCCTCAAGGATATGAGCTGGTACTCCGCCTGATAGACCGTTAATCTCTTTCTGTATCGCTTCGATTCTCGTTTCGAGCCGTGCGACTCTAGCTTCTAGCGATTTTTCTGGGTTTTCCGAAAACCCTGTCAAGCGGGAACCGTTCCTTTTGGTCCGTGAATTTGCGCGGGTTTTAGTCGTTCTGCCGTGAGTCATTTCCTGCCTTCTTTGAAATTCCGCAAGTTCAATTTTCCATCACTTCCGAAAAGAACTGATTTTCAAAAACCGGCCTTATGCTGGTCTCGCCTTTAGAGATGTATCTCTAAAGGCCACGAGCAGCACCGCGAACATCGGAAACGAGGCCATTTCAGACATGGACAACGATAAACCAAAACCGAATCTGCTTAGACGGCTAGGACGAAAAATCATTGAGGCAGAAAAGACTCCCACGGAACAAGAAAAAGACCCGAACCCGCTGGAACTCAAACCAGCCATGCCCGAACTAGGCACGGCTCCGTGTCCGGTGTGCGGGCATCGGGTTGCCGTGTTCGTCACCAGGACCAAGCGGCCCTTCATCAATTGTGGCTTCTGCTCGGCCCGTATCTTCTACAACGCCTCCCGGTCGATGCAACTGCTGAAAGACCAGATCAAGGCACCGAAGAAAGGTGGTTGGCTCAAATGACGACTCGTGTAATCTCACTGCGTTTACCCGTCGCTGTCAGCGCGGCGTTAACACGATCTTCTGCTGATGCGGGTCTTTCGGTTTCTGGCGGAGTGGATTGGCTGTTGTGCTATTCCTTTCGCAATGGCCAGCTACTTATCCCGCTAAGCGATTGCCCCGATGCCTTGGATGCGAAGTTGGATGTTCGTATTCCGCCCAATACGTTTGAACAACTCAGATCAGCAAGTGAGCAGATGGCAATGCTAACTTCTGTCTACATTCGCAAGCTCTTGTATCACTTCTACATCACGAAGAAGTTGAGATACGTGCAATCTGAGGGTCGTTACACACTAGCAGGATGCCATGACTAAACAAGAAGTTTTAGAAATCTTCGTGAAAGAAAGACACGTTATGAGGCCAGATGCCGTTTGTAGACAATTGCGCGGCTTTCATCATCGCAGTTCTGTTTACAGCTATCTCTTTCGTCTACACAAACAAGGTTTGCTTTTGCGTGGCGTAGTTCATGGCCGAATTGCGTACCAGATTTCTCGGCGCGGAATCGAACGATTGCAGTTCTTCAGATCACGACCACAACCAATCCAGGAGGTCCAGCAATGATGCTGCCCTCGGAATGGCTGACCGTCGCGGAAGCCGCAGCATACTTGAAGGTGAAAGCTCGCACACTCTTGCTCTGGGTCCGGCAGGGCAAAGTGAAAGGTTATGCGCTCTCGGGCACCAAACGCCGTGTCTGGCGCTTTCGGCGAACCGATTTAGACGCGGCCCTTCTGGACTCTGCCGTGCTACCATCCCAATCGCCATCCGTGCGCCCTGCCGAAAGGATGGATCAATGAAAAGGGCAGCACGGCACAAAACCGGAAGTGTAGTGTTCGACAAACGACGCAAGACTTGGAACTTCTTATGGTGGGAGGACGGCAAACGGCGCTCCAAGATCATCGGCACTGTACGCGAACTTCCTACCAAGGCGAGTGCATGGCGTGCAGCAGTGATACTCCAAGACTCACAGGAGAATCATGTCAACGTCGTCAGCAATGAACCAACGGTAATGACGCTGGTCCAGCAATACCGAGCAGAGAAGATGCCGCAGCGTAAGGATACTCGACGGTCTTACGAAGTTTGGTTGAGGAATCACATCTTGCCCCGATGGGGTAATTGTTCACTGACCGAACTTCAAGCACGCCCTGTTGAATTGTGGCTGGAATCTCTGCCTCTTGCTCCAAAGAGCAGGGCACACATCCGTGGTCTAATCAGTATTCTATGGGACTTTGCAGTATGGCACGGCGACGTGCCAATGCAGCGAAATCCGATGGAACTGGTTACCGTGAAGGGAGCGACGAAGCGCAAAAAGCAACCTCGAAGCCTTACAGTGGAAGAGTTCCAGAAGTTCATTCAACATCTTGAAGAACCTTTCCATACGATGGCGTTGCTCTGTTGTTGCCTTGGTCTGCGGATCAGTGAATGTCTTGCGTTGAGATGGTTCGATGTGGACTGGATCAACAGCAGGATCACCGTGGAACGCGGGATCGTTTGCCAACAAGTTGACGATGTGAAAACACTAGAATCACGTCAAAAACTGGCAATTAGCCCCGCATTGCTGGATGCTGTTAAGGTTTGGAAACAAGCATCACAGTTCTCTGTTGCTGAGGATTGGATGTTTGCTTCTCCGGCGCGGCTTGGAAGATTGCCTTGGTCTTACGATCAAGTCTGGCGCATGTATCAGAAAGCGGCAGAAAAGGCAGGGATCGGCAAGCTAGGTACGCACAGCCTGCGTCACACCTACAGGTCATGGCTGGATTCGGTCGGTACGCCCGTCGGAGTGCAACAAAAGCTCATGCGGCATTCTGACATCCGCACCACCATGAACGTTTATGGTGACGCGGCAACCGCCGAAATGGCGGAAGCGCACGGAAAGATCGTGCGTTTAGCGTTACCGCCGTTTTAACGGATTGCACAGCGGATCGCAGTTTTTGTAACCGATTGAAAAGATGGTGAGCGCGGAAGGAATCGAATCCGCGTTTAAACGTAAATTCAGTGACTTGCGGAGCAGCGGATGACACCTAAGACCACGAAAAACCTTAGAAGCGACGTAAACAGAGCGCAAATAGAGTGCAGATTCTGCGGCATGCACGGCCTAGGCTCCTCGAAACCCGGCCGCGGCCTGCCGTGACAGCTGATGTTTTGTCAGAGGTAACTGATTGAGATCTAACAGCACCGATAGCCTGTTTTTAGTGCCAAGACAAACCTTTGGAAGTCCTGCTGCACCCTGATTGGACCATTGCACCCAGGTTCGATGGCTGCCTTACCGAAGCCCACCCGGACTGCATCGTCACTCGCCAAATAAGATGGTCAATTGTGACCATCGCGCAAACCTCTGCGAGGCGCATCATCTCTGATAGAAAAGGTGCGAACCCTTTCTTAGGAGCGGTCCCATGTTCAATCAAACGGCTACGGACGCAAACAAATCCACCGCACCGCCGCTGACACATCCAGAAGCACCGCCCGACTCCGAACGCGCCAAACAGCCACCGCCGCCAGGGACTCCATATAAACCTTACTCCGAGAAGCCTGTCGTGCCCGAGCCTCCATATGCTCCCTACGCTAAAGAGCCTGCGCTGCATGAGCCTCCATATGAACCTTACAAAGGGATATAGCCGCAGGGATAGGATCGTTGAAAAGAGGCGCGCGCATCTATTTAAGAGAGCCTAGAAAGCTCTAGTTTGACAATGCTTCCATAGAAGCCTAGCATCGTAGTTGAGCAAGCTACCTCTTCTTACTCTTTCAGGTTCTCTGAACTAAGTCAGCCCATCTGAAGTTCGGCCCCCTTAGCTTCCCTCTGAAGGAGGAACTACGCTATGACACTACTGACCCGTTGGGAACCTTTCCGTGAGTTGTCGACTATGCAAGATCGCATCAACCGCATGAACCGTCTTTTCCGTGAGTCTTACAGCGCCGAAGGCCCGGAAGAAGCATTGACGACCACCAGCTTCGCGCCGCCGGTGGACATCTACGAAGACGAGCACAACATTACTCTGAAGCTTGAGGTCCCGGGCATCGACGAAAAAGACATTGATGTTCGTATCGAGAACACGACCCTCACCGTCCATGGCGAGCGCAACATCGAGAAGGAAGAGAAAGAGGAAAACTTCCGTCGCGTCGAGCGGCAGTACGGAAGCTTCACCCGCTCGTTCACGCTGCCCAGTTCGGTCGATCCAGGACAGGTGAACGCCCACTATGACAAGGGAGTGCTGAAGATCAGCCTTGCCAAGAAGGCCGAAGCCAAGCCGAAGCAGATCAAGGTGAATGTCGGCAGCGAGAAAACCCTAGAGGCTAAGGTCCACGCTAAGGCCGCCTAGATACAAGCAGTGCTGAAGGAAGGGGAGGCGGGTTACCACGCCTCCCCTTTTGTTTCTGACCGCCGTGCGAATTGGAGGAATTATGACCAACATCAAGTTTGTCGTAAGAGTGAGCCATGGCGGTGCTCGCGCCCCTGCCTACGTGCAGCGGATTGATCGAACGCCCGTCCAGATGACAACCAACCGCAAGCTAGCTCTGATCATGGGAAAGTTTGTAGCCGAAGACGCTGCTAAATTACTCCAAAGTGCCCACTGCAACCCGGAATTAGTGCCCGTCCCGGTTACTGTCTAGTAGACTCAGAATGCCGCTGCTTGTGCGTTAGCGCCCTTCGAATTATCTACCGGCACCGTCACCCGAGCTACATCTTTACTATCAAACGCCGCACAGACTTGGTCTACCTGTCGCGATGCTGGCCCTTTCCATGTGAGCTATCTTGCTCAGACGCACAAGTCTAGACCTGTCATTATCTATTCTCCTGAGTATGTAGATAGGGGCCGCGGCCGCTGATTCGCAGCTCTCATTTCTTAGGTCACTGGCGGCCTTGATCAGTTATCTCAAGTTGTCGCCACGCGACCACATCCAGTCAATCGGCAATCTTCATCCGTGTGTATGCCGCCAAACCTTGCGGCGCAACACGATTTGACCCTAAGCATTCTCGAAAATCGAAAGTCAGGCGACACCTCCAGACGGATGAGGAATGTCAGCCCGAGAAATCTAGTACTCGAAACAAGGAAGGTCAAAGATCATGCCTTTAATTCAGCTCCTGGAAGTTCTGGTCGTCGTGGGCGTTCTCCTGTGGCTGGTGAATCGCTTCATTCCCATGCAAGGAACTATCAAATCAATCCTGAACGGCGTCGTGGTGATCGCCGTGGTTCTATGGCTGATGAATGTGTTCGGGCTGTTTCACTCGTTGTCCCGGATCCACGTTGGCATGTTGATATTTCCGTAAACGGAGCCAACAAGATTCGTACTATGCAGTACGGCAGGCATCTGCCACTAGGAGATACTTTGAAGACTCAGTTTTTACTAGCAGTCGGCCTCACCCTCAGTTTGAGCGCGTTCGCTCAAACCAATTCTCAAAACCTAACCGTCGAGCCGATGAGTACGACGCCCACATTCAGGGTGACAGTAATCAGCCGCAGCGTACAAGCAGTCAACTACCAGCATCGCAGCGGGTCCTCGAAACTGGATTTTGCCGGCACCGACTTGATGCCCTCCGCGAATGGCGTGGCGGAAGTAAACAGCAAGCGCGGATCCATTGCGATCGAAGCGGAATTTCGCGGTCTGCAGAAGCCGACGGCATTCGGCAATGAGTATCTGACCTACGTGCTGTGGGCCATTTCGCCCGAAGGCCGCGCCGTTAATCTGGGCGAGGTACTGCTCGGCGGCAATCATCGCAGCAAGCTGAACGTGACCACCGACCTTCAGGCATTCGCTCTGATTGTCACTGCAGAGCCTTATTATGCTGTCCGGCAGCCGAGCAATGTGATCATTCTCGAGAACGTGGTTCGCGAGGAAACCAAGGGAACCTCCGAAGCGGTGAATGCAAAGTACGAACTGATGGAGCGCGGCGGCTACATTCCCACCGGCTACAAGTTCGATCCGGTGGTATTGAATGCCAGATTGCCATTGGAGTTTTTTGAGGCGCGGAATGCACTGCGCATCGCTCAATCCGAGGGAGCCGAGCAGTACGCCTCCGACAGCTACCAACACGCGGTTCAGTTGATGAACAATGCGGATGGCTATGCCACAAACAAACACATCGACAAAAAGCCTCTCATCTCAGTTTCCCGCGAAGCAGTGCAGACTGCCGAAGATGCCCGCGCGATCGCGGTCAAAAAGATGGACGATGTTCGTCTCGCGAATGAGCGCCAGGATTCAGCCGATGCGCAGGCGAGGGCCCAAGGGCAAGCTGATGAGGCGACGCGACAGAGAGAGCAAGCTGAGTCCGATACAGCGAAAGCTCAAGTAGCTAAGGCTCAGGCAGAATCCAACGCAGCCAAGGCCCAGGCTGACGCTGCCGATGCACAGGCTGCAGCCGCGAAGGCTAAGTCTGATATGGCGGACAGCCAGGCTACGTCAGCGAATGCACTCTCGGCGGCACAGGCGGATGCGGAACAATCCCGCGTGGCGGCGCAGCAGGCGAATTTAAGCGCACAACAGGCAGAGACTGACAAAGCAGCCATGCGTGCAAAGTTGTCCGAGCAACTGAATTCCATCCTTCAGACTCGCGATAGCGTGCGCGGGCTCATCGTTAGCATGTCCGATGTTTTGTTCGACACCGGAAAATATTCGTTGAAGCCGGGAGCACGCGAAAAACTGGCGAAGGTTGCCGGCATTCTGCTCGCCTACCCTGGACTTAACATTGAAGTCGGCGGTTATACGGACAATGTCGGCGGCGATGCCATGAATCAAACGCTGTCTGAGAATCGTGCTGGTTCGGTGCGCGATTATCTTGTGCAACAAGGTGTTGCGACAAATTCAGTCAGCTCAAAAGGCTTCGGTAATACTTTGCCGGTAGCCTCGAATGATAATTCCGCCGGCCGCCAGCAAAACCGGAGAGTTGAACTGCTCGTATCGGGCGAGGCCATCGGCAGCCCAGTCAACCCGACAACGGGACAATTGCGCTAAAAGCAGATTACTGATTCGACATGGAGGCAACACTTTATGAAACTCGTTCGAGCTCTCAGTACAGCAGTTCTTTCTTTGACCTTCGGAGTGGGAGTTCCCGTATACGCCCAGCAGGAGCAGCACGAACAGCAGGAAGAACAGAAGGACAAGCCTGCCCACAAAGTAGAGAAAAAGGCGCTACCAGAGAAACCCGCTAAGCAAGAGGAGAAGAACGCGCGCCAGGAAGACAAGAACACCAAACCGGAAGAGAAGAATGCGCAGCAAGAGAAGAACAGCAAGGAAGCGAAAAATGCGCAGGAGCACACGCGGCAGGCTCAGCCCGAACAGCAGATGCAGCGTGCCGGTGGTAACGGTGGTGGCCGTATTCCCGATGACCGTTTCCGCGCCGATTTCGGGCGCGAACACAGGTTTCATATAAGCGAAAACGACTACCGCAGGGATCGGCGCTTCCAATATGGCGGTTATTGGTTCGGCTTCGTTCAACCGTGGCCATCTAACTGGCTTTATACCGAGGACGTTTTTGTCGTTGAAATTGACGGCGTCTACTACCTGTGCAATGCCAACTATCCGGGCGTGAACATTGCACTCAGCGTAACGATGTAGTAGCGCTCATCCGCTACTAACGATTCGGCGCGGGCCGTTTTCGGCTCGCGCCTTTTTCCTCATCCGGCCTTCGTTGCTATCGCCATTTTAACAAGCAATCCATGGCTATCTCTTCCAGCCAGCAGACTCAACGAGGGGTGGCGAATGGGTCGCTTTACGGTTGGTGTTTGATAATCTCCTGCTCGGCGCGGAGCCAATCTTGCTCGTCCTGTCCAGGTTCACGACCACGGCTTTCGTACAGCTCGTAGGCTCGCTCTCTTATCTTGCTCTCTGACGGGACAGGGTCTGGAAGAATCGCCAACTTGCCAGGAGAACTTTTTAGGGCGACGACAACCGGTGCCCTCAACTGCTTGTTAGCTTTGGGATCAAACATGGGAACCCTCCGTAATGCCGCAGTACTAAGAGGAACGTACTTCAGATGGACTGACTTAGTTCAGAGGACCTGAAAGAGGAGAGGAAGTACTCACCCATTCTCAAGACTACGCTGAACCCTGACGCGTGTCCAATTTCGGGTAGGCGATAAAATCGTCAAAGCACTCATTGACACGGGTCGCCAGTTTTAGTGAATGGAATCGCATGTTGCGAATATCGGGGGTTCTAGAAACTATGACACGGAAGGAGTCTCGACATGATCACCCGAATCTAGCGAGCACTAAGGTCTGTTGACATCAATTTGCAATTGCCCTGCTCGCCCACTACGGGTGCTAGTCTGACATGGTAGTGATGAACCGCGAAATCCAGGCGACTTGGAAGTATCACGATGGCACGAAGCACTCCTACTGGAGTATTCGCAACAATCCGCATTTCTTGGACTGGGCGAATCGTCCGCTGCCTTTCAAGATTTACCCGAACATAGAGCCGTTTCCGTTGCCGCGCGATATACCGCAGACCGGAGTGACTGCGCTTTCCGCGATCTCGCAGCCAGCGACTCCGGCGCGGGCCGATTCAGTCCTTGACCTGCAGGACCTGGCGCGCATCCTCCATTTCTCGGCGGGGATCACCAAACAGCGCAAACACCCACAAGGAGAGATCTATTTTCGAGCTGCGGCCTGCACAGGGGCTCTCTACGAGATCGAGCTGTACGTCGTGGCTGGTGATGTTCCGGGCCTGGATTCTGGCGTGTATCACTTCAATCCGGCGGATGAATCGCTGCGCCTGCTCCGAAAGGGCGATTTTCGCGGAAATTTGGCTCGATCGACGGCGATGGAACACGCGGTGACTCACGCGCCGGCGACGATCATCTGCACCGGAACCTACTGGCGAAACGCCTGGAAGTACCAGGCGCGAACCTATCGTCATTTTGGGTGGGATAACGGTACTCTGCTGGCAAATATGTTGGCGGTTTCTGCGGCTTCGGGGCTGTCGGCCAAGATTGTTCTCGGGTTTGTGGACACCGAAGTAAACTGCCTGCTTGATCTGGATACGCGGCGTGAGGTGTCATTGTGCCTCGTACCGGTTGGGTCCACATCGGAGAGTGCGCTACCGGCCCCGAGAGAGGCCGCGGCGATCGGCCTGGAGACGATTCCACTCTCAGAGCGCGAGGTCGAATATCCCGCCATGCTAGAGATGCACGAAGCGTCTTCGCTTTTGTCCGAAGAGGAAGTAACTCAGTGGCGCGGACAGCGTCCGCTCTTATCATCTTCCGCTCCCGTGGGTAAGGAAGTTGAACTGCAGCGCCCGCAGGAACAAGAACAACCGAAGGACACGATCGAGCAGGTAATCCTGCGCCGTGGCTCTACCCGAACGTTCGATAAGACGGCATCTATTTTACTGGTAGAACTTTCGACCATTCTCGACAGTGCCACACGAGGTCTTCCCACTGACTTCCTGCCTCCCAGCGCGCAGCTCAACGATCTTTACTTGATCGTACATTCGGTGCATGGGCTCAGACCGGGTGCTTACTTCTTCCACCGTGAGCAGAACACCTTGGAGCTTTTGAAGGAAGGAGAATTCCGCACCGAGGCCCACCATCTTGGCCTGGGGCAGGACTTACCGGCGGACGCCTGCGTGGACATCTTTTTTCTCGCCGATTTAAAAAGCATTCTGGAGCAATACGGGAACCGCGGATACCGGGCCGTCCAGCTTGAAGCGGGTGCCATCGGCGGCAGGATCTACCTGGCTGCGTATGCCCAGCACCTGGGTGCGACCGGGCTCACTTTCTTTGACGATGATGTAATTAACTTCTTTTCGCCGCACGCGAAAGATAAGAGTGCCATCTTCCTGCTCGCGCTTGGCAGGCCACTCAAACGCAATCAACAGTAGGGGCCAACCTACCAATTATCGACAATACGGAGGTTAGCCATAAACGAGCTTCTGGGAAGTGCGACCCATTCCCGGGTTAAGAGCGCGAACTCAGCACGGGCCTGCCCCTCACAGAACCGTATCGCGACCACCGCTTAGAGGCGGTCGGAAATGAGTATGCGGAGATCTTCAGGCACCCGCAGTCTGCTAGACGTGAATTTCGAGCTACCTGTCCAGCAGCACCCCCATCTCGCTGCCGTCCCCCCAGGCTTTGACGTATTGCGCTTTTCCAATTGTTCCGGGACCGTTTGGTCCCATCTCGTAGTAGACCTTGGCGTCTAGCGGGAATCTCTTCAGGGCTTCAGAGAGGTCTTTCACGGTCCATTGAGTGTCTTCCATATTTCCTCTATTTATGCAGCAGACCGAGGGCAATGACGAGCAGGCATCCAACCGAGAACGTAAGGACAATGGCGAGACCGCGTGTCTTCCAATAGCGCCTGGTTTCGAACACGTCATAGGCCGTCAATTGCGCGTTTCCCAAAAGTGAGCCGAAGTGCTTTAAGCTGCACTCTTTTGGGGGACTGCTTTCGCGGACGCTGGCGTCACCAGGCTTGCGCATTGCTCTGCGTGCAGCTTCGCCGCTTCAGCGTCATGCTGAACCGCGTGTTGGCTGTGCCCGTGAGCCAGATATGCGTGGTGCGCTTCCTTTTCGTGTTCTTCGGCTTGGTTGTATTTTGCGGCCTCGTTGTAATGGTAGGCCGCTTTCTCGTGATTACGGGCGGCATGATGATAATGCTCCCAAGTTTTTGACATGTGGTTCTCCTTTGTTAGAACAGGGTGTTGGAAAGGCCGGACGCTGTGAGCGTTCGACCTGCACTAACGCCACGATCAACCGATCAACCAACAGTTCGCCGTCCGCTCACCAGGTTAATGATAAGGACCACCAATCCCACAACCAGAAGCAAGTGGATCAAGGCTCCGCCGATATGCAAACTGAAACCCAGAAGCCACAAAATCAAAAGAACAGCAACAATTGTCCACAGCATGGCGATCTTCCTTTCACAGGGGAGGTAAATCTCATCACGCTCATGTGGAGAGCTGTTTCACCTGAACAGATGAGAGAACTAATGATGGATGTACCCTCACACGAAACCGCAAGCCAGCGCTGCATGACAAACAGCGCCAGCTCCGTTCTGCGAGCCCTATTTCTGGTTGTTCTCTTTAACTTTCTCTTCCGCCTTTTCTGCTGCTACGGCTTGCACTTTGGCTCCGTGAACTTCCGCAAGGAACGGCTGGGCTGCGGCCGGAACCGACACTTTGCCCAACAGTAACGCCCGAGTAGTAACGTTGTGCCCGTATATCGCACGCCGGGAATCATTGTCCTGCCGGATCGAAGCACCTTCCAACGTGAGCCCGGCGAAAACACCCTTGGCGCGGGAGTAGGTCAGAATTTCTGTATCCATCTTCCAATCCGTACCGGCCTCGGCGTGCCGTCCAACTGGACCTGCTGCTGCTGAAGCGTCCGCTCCAACATGGAAATTACTCGAGAGCAGATGTTGCATCCCTTTTTCATTCTGAATGATCAGGACCACGTCCACAGCTTCCACGCCGATCTGCAAGCCCCAGCTTCCACCCGAAATCGTGATGAACGCCGGCGCACTCCAGCCATTCGCCGTGCGGCAAGTGGCCACGCCCTTGCCTCCTTTAGCTCCGAACACAAACCCACCTTTGACCATGTGCGGTATAACTGCCACGCACTTTGCATGCTCCAATACTTCTTCCGGAATTCCCTTGTCGGGCATTCCCATAATTTCGTGTAACACTGTGGTGGCATTGTCCAGCCGGTCGGTGGCATCTTCTCGCGCCGATCCTGCCCAGCACAGCGTACCGAGCCCTAACATCGCAAATACGAACATGACTCTCTTCATTGAATAGCCTCATTTCTCTAGCCTCTGCGCCGCCTCTCCAGCATTGTGCCGTCTCTGGCGTACTAATCCTGGTAGAAATTCAGACGCAACAAGGTCAGCTGCAACCTTAGCAACTCGCCTCAAAACCGTCTGAGCAATTGTGCTCAACCGTATTGCCGAGAGATGACGTATGACAAAACTAGACCGGGCACGAGCAAGAAATATCGGGAAACGGGCGCTCCGGTGCGCAAAGGCTCCCTCGACTTCCAGGCGAGACTCCTCCTAGTCGCCTGTTCAGACGGGGAAAGTGTGGTTTCGCGTAAGCGCATTCCCCGGTAGGTGAAATCGACTAGCGACCGACATCACCTTGCGAGGATGGGGACGAACTGTCTTCTCTGCGTGTGGACGACGCGATCTGCGATCCTAGACACGAACTTCGGCGCGTGCCCCTTAACCATTTGTCCGATGCCCGGTCCAAACTCGTGGAAGACATTGATCCCCGCTGCGCTGCCCATCGTCGAACCAAAATTGTTGAACGTTTCCGAAGTGGATCGCTCCCAATATGGACGGCGAGCCATAGCGCTAGCGAGCAAAGTGAGCACCCCAAGGAAATACGAAGTATTCACTCGCGTCTTTCCGGAGTCGTCACGCGTGACAAAATTGCGCGAAACTGCGTCCAAGGCCCGGCCCATAAAGCTGTCGCTGGTCGAAGCGTGATAATGTGCGTCCTGCTTGAGCGACGGATGATACAAGTACTTACCAAGAAAGACGCTCGACTTCTTTTGCACAAACGCGAGTTGATAATGATCGGCTAAACTGGGCTGCCACGCCGCAGTGACGGGACTCCCTTCGGTTGCGTGCAAAGGGCCGGCGCTGACGCCCACCGCACCAGGCGTGAAAGAGGATCCCGTTTCATTGATGAACGTAGGAAATCCCTCTGCTCGTGTTGGAAATTGTATCGACGACGGAGCATCTGGAAGTAAATTCCATGTACGCATCTCCTGGCGCTGCACTTGGGGTGAGTCTGAACCATCAAACTTTAGTCCCTGAAACGAGTCAGCTGAAGGACGGTTTTGGGACGAGGCCTCGCAGCCAGCCAATAGAATAAGAGAAACGACTCGGATTAGCGCAGCTCGCTTCACTATAGCTCGCTCCTGCAAACCGACAATCGACTTCCCCGATTCGCCTGGAAGCACGCCTCAACGCTAGCATTCCACGAGCCATTCGTCTGAGCAAGAGTGCTCACCAGCGTGGGCAAGGCTAGGTTTAACTGCACCGTCATCAAGTCCGGACGGTAAAGCTATTCTGGCTACATCGGTGATTTCTTCCGTCGTCCTGCCTATGAGCAGTGTTGAACAGAGGCCTAGAGCGCGAACTGATACCTTTGCGCGGGTGGCCCTCCACGTTATGACCAAAGGAGGTCACGTGTCACTCTGGGAGGCACTATGACATTCACACTCAAGACCGTGTCGTTTCTCGCGGCGAGCGTATCGATTTTTTTTGGCCCATCTGTTGTGATCGCAGCCAAACACCCGGCTCCCTCAGCTGGGCGAATCGGGCTCGCTGAGCTTGAAATGCAAGTTCTTCTCGATCGAGCCGATTTCTCGCCAGGGGAGATTGACGACGAAAGCGGAAAAAACAGCCGTAAGGCGCTAGAGGCGTTCGAGACTGCGCATGGGATTGCTCCCGGCGTGCGGAACCGTAAGGCGCTGTTAGAGGCACTCGGGACCGTTATTGCGAAACCGATCGTCTCCTACACAATCACCGACGAAGATGCGTCCGGCCCATTCATCAAGACAATCCCGGCAGACATGACGGAAAAGGCAAAACTTCCGGGCCTTTACTACACATCTGTGCTGGAAGAGCTCGCAGAGAGATTCCATTCGGCACCAGCCCTGCTCAAGCGCCTGAACCCTGGCGCCCGCTTCACTGCAGGAGAGCACCTGCGCGTCCCCAACGTGCTGGGCTCCGACCAAACGGCGCCAAACGCTGCGCGTACCGCTGGTGCAGAGCGCGAATCCAGGCTAGAAGAAGCCGGGATGGTGAAGGTGGTGGTTTCGAAGAAGACATCGTCCCTGACAGTTTTTGACCGGAAAGGCCAGGTGATCTTTCACGCCCCGGTGACGAGTGGCAGCGAACACGACCCGCTCCCCCTCGGGAGTTGGGTGGTCACACTGGTGCAGCGCAATCCAACCTACAACTACAACCCCGAGCTGTTTTGGGACGCCAATCCTGCGAATGCCAAGGCGACGATCGCAGCCGGCCCAAACAATCCGGTGGGTGTTGTCTGGATTGAGATCAACAAGGCGCACTACGGGATACACGGCACGCCGGAACCGGGGCGGATCGGCTATTCCGAATCCCACGGGTGCGTGCGGCTCACAAACTGGGACGCCACCAAGCTCGCCAACCTGGTGACAAAAGGAACGGTGGTTGTGTTCGAGGAATGAGCAAGCAAGAGATGCAGCCGCCCCGGCCAGGGATGAACGTCGCAGCGACCAACGGCAAAATGCAATCCGCTACTGCGGCGGAACCGCCCGAGCCCATTTCTGAGCTGGCTTCCGTTGTGTCTTGTCTGTTCGCCTCAAACCGTGGGACCACTTTGTGCCTGCGGAAGGCTTATCTTGTGGAGTCTCGTAACCGGTCTCCTCGTGACTCTCAGGTCTGACTCCGAGTTTTCCGGCCGTCTTGACATCAAGCTGCCCAGTGACGGGCAGATTCTCAGCCTTCTGATACGCTCGAACACTGGCTCGGGTCCGGAGACCGAACACACCATCGACTTTGCCTCTATAATGACCTTCATCCTGCAGAGTCTGCTGCATCTCCCTGACATCGTTCCAACGTGCTTCACCGGGCATTTCGCTGCTGAGATTGGCTCCCGCATCAAGCGGAGGCGGTCGCGGAGTAGGGCGCGGTCCCGAGATCCACGGCGTCAGCAACAGGAAGACAATTCCCGCGCACACGACTTTGCCGACGACGAACATTTTTTCTCCTCGATTTTGTATGCAGACGCTCAGAGCCCGAGCCCGCAGTGTTCCTGTGCCTCCGGAAACTCGCTAGCTCTGAGCCGGGCGCGAGACCTGCCCTCTTAAAGTACTAAACAGATTCGCTCATTTCCTCTGGGAATGCTGTACTGAATGGCTCAGAAGGTTCGTATTTATTCACCGCTCAGACGGATTCGGAAGGCAAGGGCGTGCAGAGTTCGCTTATTGGTAGGCGGATAATGTCGCGGGCAAGCTCCCGTTAGTCACTCGCCCGCTGTTGCATGCGGTAAGCCTGCTACTCGGTGGCCGCTGTATTCTTAGGCGGGTCGGCGCGCCAAACGTACAGGAATTTCTCGTCGCTCGACGTTTCCACAGGGATGTTCTTCTCGCGCGTTACGCGGTTCAAAGCCGAGCGAAGATTCTGCATCTTCTCGCCGTTCAGACTGCTCAGCGGAATCTTGACCGCTTGTTGGGCGTTCAACCTGGAAAGATCGGCCAGAATGTCCGCCACCGCCTTTCGATGTTTTCCTTTGCGACCCTGCGGAACATCGGACCGATTCACCGCCGCATAGTGGCTGTCGTTTCCGTTACGTCCCATGGCGCCCCCCTCATGCGTATCGTACCCGTAGGAGTGAAATCGTACCGCAAAGAATCGTACCCTACAACTAAAAATCTATACCAGACCTAACGATCGCAGTCGGCGCTCTCGCCCGCATACGCTAACCCTAATATTGTCACTGAGATGCTGTGGCTGCGTTGCACTAAGACCTGCTAAGACTTTCCCCGTACGGACGGAATAGCGCTACCGTGGTTTCACCCGTGGGCGCCCGAAACACTCCGCGAGAGAGTGCTAAATACTAGCAATCGCCTTGGGACTTCTAAAGAACAGAGATCACAAACATGGCCCGGATTGCAGTGGGTAAGAACGAGCGCGAGTTCGACCCCAACACTTTCCTCGCGACGATCGGCGAAGGCAGAAAGATTGTAGCGGTTCCGAAAAAGCAACACATATTCACGCAAGGGGACCGGGCAGACGCTGTTTTCTATATCCAGAAAGGCAAAGTAAGGCTCACCGTGGTGTCCAAGGCTGGCAAGGAAGCGACGATCGGCATTGTGAGCGAGAGAAATTTTTTTGGTGAGGGAGCGCTGGCAGGGCAGCTCCTGCGCATGGGGTCCGCCGTGGCCATGACAGACTGCGAGCTTTTGCGGGTGGAGAAGAAGGTGATGATGGGTGCTCTTCACCGCGAACACGCGTTTTCGGACATGTTCGTGTCGTATTTGCTGGCCCGCAATATCCGCTACGAAGAGGATCTCGTCGACCAACTGTTTAACTCCAGTGAAAAGAGACTCGCCCGGATTCTTTTGTTGCTTGCTCATTTCGGTAAGGAGACGATTCCTGACGCCGTTATCCCCCAGATCAGTCAGGAAACTCTGGCCGAGATGATTGGCACTACCCGCTCGCGCGTCAGTTTCTTCATGAACCGGTTCAGGAAACTGGGCTTTATTCAATACAACGGCGGTCTGAAGGTACATAGCTCTCTGCTCAATGTGGTTCTGCACGACTAATTGTTCTCCAGGGGCAATTTCCCACCAATCAGATAGCTGTGGCTGGAGTGAAAACCAGCGAGCGGCGATTAACCGCCGGGGTGAGCAATTTTGAACAGCCTTCAGGGGCTTAGGTGTTGAAGATATGGACCTGTCGGAGGTGCGCCATGTCCCTGTCGGTTTATCCCGAACTCTCAAACGGAGTAGTGCTTTGCATCGACGATAACCAGGATGTGCTGGAATGCGAAAGGGCATTCCTCGAAACCTTCGGCTATACCGTCCTGACGGCTCCCAGCAGCGGCAGGGGACTGGAACTGGCTTCCATCCATTCAGTTGACATTGTAATTCTTGACTACTTCATGCCCGTGATGAACGGGCAAGAGGTTGCTATTGAACTGAGGCGGCTGAGACCGCAAGCGCCAATCATCCTGCTCACCGAAGGACGGGGTATTCCGGAACGGACATTGCACCTGGTAGACGCTCTTGTAGCCAAAGATCGTTTGGCCAGCCAGTTGTTGCCCGCGATCGCACACTTGCGCGGAGTTGGGCGGATCCCTCTACCTCCGTATGACGCATAACGGTGGAAGAACATTTACGGGAATGTTCCTGCTCGCGGGCTTGCTGGAGATCACGCTCGGAGTTGCATTCCTGGCCGCGCCGGTTTCACGCACCAAGATCCTGGACAGTAACACCGAAGATGCGAATATTGGGATGCAGACTACCCGCAGTGAGCGGGTGTCGCCAATCATTAGTTTTATCCTCATCGCAAGTGGAATAACGCTGACGGTTGCCAACGCTCGACCCGCACGTCGAAAACTGAACCGCTCTCGAACGCCTGGAGATCTTGACGGATCATGCGGGCAAACCAAGGAACCCTTCGCCTCAAGAATGCGCCGGTAGGAAAAGGACCTCATCAGTCGTGCATCACGGCGTACTCCGCCGGCCAAATCTTGGAAAGAGACAGCCGATCCCTCGATGTGTATCGGGTATGGGTGGGAAGAAAAAAGGCCAGCCTCCCCCCGTGGAAAGGCCGGCTTGAGACGTGTCACTGAATTAACGCGGTCGTGAGGGTCCGAATGGTCGGTATTTCCGCCACTAACCCATGACCGCGCTTCGATCTTACAAACTAAATACACAATACCCGTTGATCCTTTTCCAGACTGTACCTTTTTATACATCTCTGGAAATAAAACTGAGTCATACTTTGTTACCTGCGACGAGAGGCTTTGCCGTATGACTCCGACCGAACCACCCGTTGCTCACAAAGTTTTGCTTGTAGACGATGATGATGCCGTTCGCGCCATGATGGCCGCGACATTGAAAAACAAGGGATTTGCAGTAGTCACTGCCGCCAGCGTCACAGAAGCTTTGAGACATATTGCAACCGAAAGCTTCGATGTGCTCATCACGGATCTGCATATGCCGAATCCTGGCGACGGATTTACGGTTGTTACCGCGATGCGCCACTCCCAGCCGAATGCTCTTACGCTGCTCGTCAGCGGCTACCCTGACGTGCAGAGCGCCATGGCCGCGATTCTTCTTGAAGCTGACGAAATCATGGTGAAGCCGTTCGAGGTTGCGAAACTTGCCGATCTCCTCCAGAAAAAGATGCTCAACCGAAAGCCCGCCGCCCGGCTGGAAAAGGAGAGAGTAGGCACGATACTGCGGCGCTGCATTGGGCGCGTGGTCGAAGACTGGCTGGCGCGGGCAAAACAAAGCAAGGAACTCAACCATGTTCAGCTGAGCGACGACGAGCGTACCGGACATCTCCCTAAGCTGGTCGAAGACCTGATTGTCCGCCTGAGCAAGCCCAGTGCTACCCTGAAGGACAACGACGCTGTCTTTTCCGCAACCGCCATAGCCCATGGCAGGCTACGATACAAACAAGGCTACACTCCTGCGATGCTGGTGCACGAATCACGAATACTGCAGGTGACGCTCTTTGGCACGTTGCAGAGCAATCTGAGCTTTCTGGATTTCAGCCTGCTCTTGCCCGATGTCATGACGATCGCGGACGAGGTGGACGCACAGTTGACCCAATCGATGGATAGCTACATGGACGCCATGCGGACGCCTGCGGCAGCATAGCTGCAGAGCCTTTGTCTGGCCCGATTTCATTGCGAGATTCTCCCTGGGAATTCCAACTGCAGAGTGTCTGTTCTTATACGGTCAGAGGACACGTTCCATGGTCGCATTGGCACGCAATCTCGACTTCGCTGGATCCCGCTTCCTTACAGGCTTGACCGCAGTGTTTGTCGCCAGGTTGCGCTAAGCACCGGCATGGAAGGTGTGCACACTTAGTCTGCTCAGTTGTAGTCATTGTATTCTCCTTTTCAGAAACCGATCATTGAAATGATTGTGACCGCGGCCAATGGTGTCGTTAGCGCGCCCGTGGCAAAAGGGGCGTCCGGCAACGCACCCAGACTATGAGGCGATTGCCCGATCAAGCCGGCCGTTTCAGAAATCGATCTGCAAGCCCGACGAGAATTGCGATCGGAAGCCGCAGAGTACGGATCTCTGGATCGTTTCCACTGGTCGCGCGGACTACTACGCAGTCGCCTTCATCAAACGGGTCTGACACAATCTCAAAGCGCTCGCCATACATTTTTATGTGCATGGAAGCTTTGAAACCGAGATCCCTGATCTTCACGCAACTGTCAGAACCGATTCCCACTGTCTTCACCCGCTTAGTCGTTTATGGACGGTTTGTTTGCTAGTCCGTCGTCCTTTATTCACCGATGGCTTTTTCAACACGACCGATCATTTTTTGAGCCTTGCCGGCTTTCTTCTCCGCTTTCCCGGCCACTTCCAAGTCGGGGTCGTTCGTCGCTTTTCCGATTTCTTCTTTGATCTTCCCCTTTACTTCGTGAAGCTTGCCCTGGGTCCGGTCTTGCGTACTTGGTTTCATCATCTTTTCTCCTCTTCGGTTCAATGGTTACGCGACTTCTTTTCTTTCTAAAGCCACTGGCGGCTGCACCAGTTCCTCAAACAAAGTGCGGTAGTGAATCATCGCTGTTCTGAGATCTTCTGTGGTTGCTACATCTTTGCCAGCCCGCAGCGCAATCTCGTGGGCCGACCGGTAGTTTTCCACGACACGAGGATGATCGACAGAAATATCGGCGGCACGTTGATCGAAATCGGATACGGGATAGCCGCGGGCCTTCATTACAGAGGACACCAAGTCATCAGCCTCGGCGACGGCTCCCTTTGGGGAATCCACAAAGCGGGACTGCACAGCTTGCCACTGTTTTGAATAACGTTCGTGTTCCATCGAATCAAGATCGCGAATGTTGAGCTTTTCAATCCGCTTCTCGCGATCCGCTAATTTCGCTTCTGCTTTTGACCCATGCGTCAGCACTGCGCGGTCGTACTCGGGCCCAAACTTCTGCCGCAAGCCCGCCGTCGTGCCCCTGCGTTTTCGCACATACAGCCAGGCACCCACTGCAACGATCACAATTACAGCGGCAGCGAGGGCAATGAGCCTCGGATCCATCAAATTCAAGTTCATCGAAATCTCCTCAAGACTGTAGGTCTGTTAAGACATTTGCTTTGGCGTGGAAACTTGTTGAGTCGTCAGTATCAAACTTTCGACTTCGAAATACTGGTCAGAATTGACCGACTTGCGAGTGGGTGGGGTGCGGCACCGAGCGCTATACTCCGAGACGATATAGCGTGGTATGATGGACCAGAGTAGATACCACTTTCTCCTCTTTCAGGTCCCCTGAACTAAGTCAGCCCATCTGAAGTTTTCTCTCCTTAGGCTCTCAGGAAAGGTGCGCACCCCATGCCCTTGAATGCGATCCTGCAAGAAGCACAGCATCTGCACGACGTAAGTGATCGTCTCAACTTACTCGCAGAGAGTCACGCCCCTGTCTCGGATGCGCTCATTACCATCTCGGGAAGCGTCCGTAACACTGCTACGCTGCTGGAAGTGCTGGTCGCGACGAAGATAACACCGCATTCCGGATCAGATTGATTGTGCTTCGTTCTAGTAGGCTGGCTGTGACAAAGTCGCAAGAATCGCCTGGTGAATACAATTAATGTGGGGGCTTTGTTTGTGCGATCGGGCGCACACTAGTCGTGAAGAACGACATTCAGAAGAGAACTGTGAACTTGCAGTCCGGCCTCGCCGTAATCAAGGAAGCCTAACTTTCTGAAGCGGTTCATGAAAAAACTGACCCGCGACCGGGTTGTACCAATCATCTCCGCCATGGTCTCCTGGCTGATCTTGGGGATTACAGTCTCCGGCACTCCTTCCTTGCCGAAGTGAGCAAGCAGCAGAAGAAGTCGGGCGAGTCTTTTCTCGCTGGAATTGAAGAGTTGATCAACCAGATCTTCTTCGTATCGAATGTTTCGTGCAAGCAGATACGCTACGAACAGATCCGAGAATGTGTGTTCCCGGTGGAGTGCAAGCATCATCGCTTTCTTATCAATGCGCAGAAGCTCACAGTCCGTCAATGCTGTTGCAGACCCCATCCGTAAAGACTGTCCAGCCAGGGCGCCTTCTCCGAAAAACTCCCCCTCGCTCAATATCCCCAGTGTGGCTTCCTTGCCGATCTTTGATACAACCGTGAGTCGAACCTTGCCCTGTTGAATGTAGAAAACGGCGTCCGCCGCGTCTCCCTGCGTGAAGATGGCTTGCTTCTTGGGAACAGCCACAACTTTCCTACCTTCGCCGATGGTGGCAAGGAATGTTTTCGGGTCGAACTCCCGATCGTTCTTCGGCAATGTGGCTCGTGCCGCCAAGGGTCATCTTTCTTTCCGAGAAGTACACCTTCTAGAGATTATGCCGGAACGACGATCACGGAAGATGTTCAATTTTGCTCACATTCAGCAAAGAACCGCAGCGCACTCAAAATTCATCCTGCTGCATGGCTAAAGGGTTGAAAATGAGCAATTCTGAACATTTTCGTAGGCAGGAAGGCTGCATTATATGGTTGTGAAGTCGAAGGAACTGACCCTGAAACAGATATTGTCCGTGCCTTGTACCACTTGTGGCGCGGCGGTCGAGGAAGTCTGTGAACTGCATACGGGCGCCCCGCGCACCGAGTCACACCGCGATCGGAAGCTCTCCGCTGCCGAAGCTGTGGAAGCAAAAACCAAAAAACAGTCGTAGTCGGCGAGGCAATACACGGCGAACGCCCCTCGAAGATACTCTCCACCAGTCTCAGAACATCCCCCCAAGGCACACAAAATATACGGCGGTCAATATTGACCAGTAATCGCACTTCGTGTGCCCGATACTGATTCTCGAACAACTTTCCACGGTTCTGAAAAAACAAGCCGGATTCTCCGGCTGTAGATCTCTTGTGAAGCCGACAGCATAAAGAGCTCTTGTTGCACAACCACCACCGGGCGAGTTTGTCGGAGAAAACTACAGGAGAGATCATGAAACTGCTTAAAGGGCTAGGAATCGCACTGTGCCTCGCTGTTCTCTGTTTACTCGTCGTGCCAACCGCAACGGCTGATGACTGGAACCGAAAGACTGTTGTCACCTTTAGCTTTCCCGTCGAAGTTCCGGGCGTGGGGCAACATAACTTGCCAGCCGGCACGTATGTCTTCAAGATTCTGGATTCACAATCCGACCGTCACATCGTCCAGATCTTCAATCAAGACGAAACCCAGGTGCTCACGACAATCCTCGCAATTCCGAATTACCGCCTGAAGGCGACTGACAAAACAGTGATCACGTTCCGCGAACGTCCCGCCGGAGAGCCTGAGGCTTTGAGGGCATGGTTCTACCCCGGGCATGAGTGGGGCGAGGAATTTGTATATGCGAAACCACGGGCCATCGAGCTGGCGAAGGAAACTAATACGCCTGTGCTCGCGACCCGCATTGAGCTTGCAGCGGCTCCGATCGAGGCTCTGAAAACCGCACCAGTCGAGGCCGTTGCCCCAACAGGAGATCCAGTCGAATTGACTCAGGTCGTTGAAGCACCTCCTGCGACTGCCGCTGAACCTACTGCTGAGCCAACTACCGTGGCTGCCGCCGATCCTCTGCCTGAAACAGCCAGCCCACTGCCCCTGATTGCACTGCTTGGGCTGCTGACGATTGGTGCCGGCTTTGCGCTTTCGGCCTTCTCGAAGCGAAGCGTTTGAACAAAGCAGCGGATGGATCTGCTCGGGGGACCACGCGCGTGTGAGTTGACCGGTGCCGGACGGCGCGAAGTGTTGCGCTCGTCCGGTTGCTCCGCCCCGATTTCAGATGGGATGAGCGAGACAGGGAATGCCCAAGCGTCACTTATCCGCGCTGCTCCAACAGAGTAGACTGAGGCTGCAAGACACGCCAAATTTCCCCCCGTGGCTGGCCGCTTTTCTTTTTCTGATTACACTATCGAGTTGGGCTCGGGCACAAGAACCAGCGCCCGCGCCAAGCCGCTCGGAAGACGAATACACCATCAAAACAAACGTGGATTTGGTGGTCGTGCGAGCAACCACCCAAGACCGCAAAAACATTCTCGTCTCCGGACTCAACAAAGACGATTTCCAGGTTTACGAGGATGGAGTACTTCAGCCAATCAAGTATTTCAGCCACGAAGATGTCCCGGTCACGGTTGGTCTAGTGGTCGATAACAGTGGAAGCATGAAGGCGAAGCGACACGACGTCATCGCCGCTGCATTGGCATTTGCTCGCTCCAGCAACCCCCAAGACCAGATGTTCGTGGTTAATTTCAACGAAAGGGTTTCATTCGGTCTTCCGGTTAATGTTGCGTTCACAGACCAAGTGACTCAGTTGCAGATTGCCCTGTCCAGAGTCGCGGCCAATGGTGAGACAGCGCTGTACGATGCCGTTGCCGTCGCTCTCGAACACCTGAAGAAGGGAGATCGGGACAAGAAAGTGCTGATCGTGGTCAGCGATGGAGGCGATAACGCCAGTAAACATAAGCTGACCGAAATCATGACCCTGGCAGGGCAGCCTGGCGCAATTATCTACACGATCGGCATTTTCGATAACCAGGATCCCGATCGCAATCCCGGTGTCCTCAAGCGCTTTGCGAAGGAAACCGGCGGCGAGGCATTTTTGCCGGAATCACTAGCCGACGTTACACCCATCTGCGAACGCATTGCCCGCGATATCCGTAACCAGTACACCATCGCCTACGTCCCCACGAACAAAAAGCGCGACGGAACGTATCGAGTCATACAAGTGAAAGCAAGCTCGCCGGGCTATGGACGTTTGTCGGTCCGAACCCGAACCGGTTACTTCGCGCCCTCGGCACTTCCACCACCTGCGGCAAAGGTCATCGACCATGAAACTCACAACTGAACACGAGGTCGCTCCAACGCACATGCAAAGGTTTCTTCGTTGGAGTCAGCGCCTCCTTTTCATTACCGGCATTCTTGCGCTCGGTTACGTAGGTTTTACTCTGGTTGATGCCAGGCTCTATCAGGCATCTGCAAAACGGTCCCTCGAAAGCCAGATCCAGTTGGAAAAAAAGCCGCACGAAATTCAGCCTAAACCGGCGATCAAACCAGGCGACGTTCTCGGACGTCTGGATATCCCGAGGCTGGGACTGTCCGTCGCAGTTCTACAAGGAACCAGTTCGCGAATGTTGCGGCTGGGTGCGGGACACATCGAGGGCACTACGCTTCCAGGGAAAGCCGGCAACAGCGGGATCGCTGGGCACCGCGACACCTTTTTTCGTGGGTTAAAAGACATTCGCAAAAATGACGAGATTCAGTTTCAGACGGCAACTGGGCTATTCCGCTATGAAGTCGATTGGGTGAAGGTCGTGGCGCCCGATGACCTTAGCGTCTTAGCCCCCTCAAACGAATCCGCGGTTACGCTAGTGACGTGCTACCCATTTTATTTTGTCGGTCCAGCGCCAAGACGGTTTGTCGTGCGAGCGCACAGGGACTGACGCCCGCTCACCCGCTGAGTCAGGCGAGGAAAGTGTTATCCGTATCCATCAAAACGGGAAGGTTGAGCGAGAATCCCCGGTCCCTCCTCCGCCGCTGATTTGAATTTGACGCGCCGATGGAAAATCGTTTTCCTATATCTCTCTGGAGAACAACGTCCGGAATATCTGGGTGCGAGGCTTCGATGGAAGTGCGCCACGAAAATTGAGCAGTTTTACACAAAGCGCCGGCCCAACGAGAAGCATTACGGGATTCGCGTGGTCGCCGGATGGAAAGCGAATCGCCGTTGTGCGAACGACTTCGCGTTCGGACGTGATCCTGATGCGAGAGCAGTAGGTCATGAGAAGGGCCGTACAGCGATCGGTTCCTGAAGGAATACGCACTGATCGTGTCTGAATAACGGCCAAACCGGAAGTTGATTGGAAAACGATTTATCGGCTCAGCAGGCAGCGAAGGCAACCGGTATCGGCGGCGTCAGCACTCACAGCCTTCGGCATACGTACCGAACATGGCTAGACGCTCTGGGCACTCCGGTTGGGTCCAGCAAAAACTAATGCGCCATGCTGACATACGCACAACCATGAACATTTACGGGTGACGCGGCGCACGCAGAAATGGCGGAAGCGCATGGCAAAGTCGTTGGACTAGCTCTAAAACGGAGCGCAAGCAGAGCGCAAAGCGAGCTAAGTGCTTTAGAAGTGGTGAGCGCGGAAGGAATCGAACCTTCAACCTACTGATTAAGAGTCAGTTGCTCTGCCAATTGAGCTACGCGCCCACGGTGGGGATTCGGTTGGAGGGACAAAGGAAAATTATAGCATCCGTGAGCGTGTTCGCAGGTTCGATTACGGTTGGGCCAACGCCTGCATTTGGGATGCACACTTAAAGCAATTCTTGTTTCTCGGTAAGCTCGCTTGTTTGCTGCTTCACTCTGCGTATCGGAATGATGCCGACGTGCCGCTCTTATTTACATCGCAGCCACCGCGATGGTTACAATCGTTGATGCAACTCCGCAGGAAGGACGTTCGCTCCTTCGCTAGTCGGCGGACGCCGCGAGGGCATGGAACTCGCCACTCTCGGCGGACGGTGCTCGATCGTGCCAATGACCGGTATCTCATTCATGCCGTCGGAATATGCGCTTGAGGCGAAGCGCTGCTCGCTGCACATTCGGTCGATCATGCGCTGCTGCCGGCGGGAGAGCACAGCGTGCGGAAGAATGGGAAAGTTGCGGAACATCCAGACCAGATATGCGCGCTGGAAGAACGAAGACGGCATGACGTATCGCGGTCCAATTGGCGTCTGTACTTGCACCACGCCTGCCGCGAGTTTTTCAATCAACATACTAGGGCCCACCCCGGGGAACCAAATTTAGTTAGAGCAATTCTAGGGCCGCCATTATTGCACCAAGGTAGATGCATTGGAAAGCATTTTTTCACACATCCTGCCCTTCTGTGCACAGGCGGGGTGAGCCAGCGATTCACAGGTATGAACTTTTTGGCGCCGGAATCGGGAAAGGTTTCCCGAAAGAACTCTGACCCCTCGATAACTTCTTAAGCATGGACGATGGCAACTTAGGCTGTGACTTCGGGCAGGATATCCATGCGGCGAATCTGCGCCGCTACACCAAATTCCGCACCATCTTCTTCGACTCGCACCACGGTCGCCTGGCAACACACCCAGCATTTTTCGCCGGAGGTGAGTTCGGGAGGGAGAATGAGCACCAGTTCGACGTCCGTGCCAGTTTCGATGCGGGACTTGGTGTAAAGAAAAATACCGTTGGCGCTGACGTCGCGGGTTTGGGCGGTGTGGTCAGTTCCCTGCTGCGTGCGAAGGCGGGTCGGCACACGCGTGGCGATTCTGGTTCCGGAGCGGCGTTCGAGATCAGAATTCATCGGTCAGAAGTGCCCATCAGGTCAGAAATTGCCCACCTAATGTACACCAGACCGCAAGAGTGCGCGAGGAATTCACAGATTCCGAGAGATCAGCTTTCGCTGATCATATGGATCGTAAGAATATTAGATGTTCGGCCGTTTCGCCCGAATGGCCGGAACCACAAGGGCTTGCTCCATCGTCGGGACATTTGTGCCGCGCAGGCGTGCTTCCATGTCGTGCAGTTTTTCGGTCTGCATCGTCTGGTAATAGGCTTGGACGAGGAGTTCCATAGTGAACGGATTGTCCTGGTCTTCCTCCAGATGCGCGATGGCGTCCTCGTATTTCTTCTGGTCCATCAGCAGCGTACCCGCCGCGCCATTGTAAGAGCTCTGGATCACGCGGTTGCGGCTGCCGTTGGCCATCTGCTCCAGTTGATGCAGGGTCTGGTCGGCCAAAGCCTGGTTGGCAGCGTGGGCGCCGCGCACAGTGCGGATGCGCAGGATGCGCGACAGCTCTTCGTCACGGTCAGAGGCGGAAATGGTCGAGCGATGGCCGAGGGCTTCTTCAGCCAGCTTAAGATGCTTTAAGGCGACGTTGTCGTCAACCTGATATTCGCCCATGTGGCGCAGCGCCTGCGCCTCCTGCAAATCCTGCTCTTTGGCGTGGCTGGTCTCGGCAATCTCCTGGAATTCCTTGTCGGCTTCGACGTAGTTGCCGTCGCGAACGTAGGTCATCGCCTTCTGCATGCTGTACGTCAGGCGATCAGCCTCGTTGTGGGCAAAACGGATGGCTTTGTCGTACTCCACGCGCGCCTGCTCCTGATTGCCCATCAGAGCGTAGGTATCTCCCAAGCCGAGCTGCGAAGTGACGAAGTCCGGATCAATCTTGAGCGCGTCGCGGTAGTGCGTGAGCGAGCCTTCAAAATTCCCCGCCATGCGCAGGAGCTCGCCGTAAGAATCCTGAGGGTTGGGCTCTTTGGGCAGCAGGGCGACATAGCGGTCCATGGCTGTGAACGCTTTATCGAATTGGCGATTGCGGGCATAGAGATATGCCAGGTCATTCAAGCCCGGAGGAAAATTTTTGTCGAGTGCAAGGGCTTTCTCCATGATGCGCTGCGCCTGTTCATTGCCGTCCTCCAGCATCAGCCAGTTTCCGGCCATGTAGAGCACGTGCTTGTCGTGCGGATACATCTCCAGCATGTCGTTCATCGCAGTGATGCCGCCAATGAAGTTGCCCTCCTGCACTTTCGCAATCCAGCTAATCATCAGTTGTTCGCCCGGAGTCAGTTTGGGAGCAAGTTCTTTCGCCTTGGCGCGGGCGGCGCTGACTTCCTGTGGATTGCTGCTGTTGAACGCGATCCAGGCCCAGGCCAGCGCGAGATTTGGATCTTCTTTCACCGCGGCGCGCCAGTCGTCATTGCAGCGCTCAAGATAAAGATTCTCGTAGTCGATGACGCCCTTCATGTACAGTTCGCGCGCCCGGGCCGACGAAGTCGTGACCGGCAACGAACTGGATTCGCTCTTGAGATGGTGCGCGGAAAGCGGCGCGGCCAGGGCAATAGTGAGGGTGAGCACAGCGAAAGTCTTCATCGAAACGCAGCGATGCATAGGGATCTCCGCAACAAAAAAGCTTTTATGGGGAGGGATAAACTCAAAGAAGGGTAACATCGTCGTAATCGACGGACGAGGTGACCAAAGACGGTGTCCGATGGACCAATATTTAGACGCAGTTCAATAAAAACCCCTGCTGCATAGCGGCAGGGGTTTCCACACGCGATTTATTTAGAACGTAAACTTGGCAGCTATCTGGATGCCGCGCGGCCCACCGCCTCCGAGAAAAGGATTGCCAATCCCTACGTCGCCGGTGGCCGTAATCTGGTAAGCACCATTCCCTACTTCACGAGTGCCTGCAGAATTGGCTACAAAACCGCAGGTGCAACTGGTACTGACATTCGCCGCCGGGTCAGCGATGAAAGCCGGGAGCACTGGATTCGAGAAGTTGGGGTGATTGATTATATTGAAGAAGTCGGCCCGCAATTGCATGGAGAGGTGTTCGGTAAGAGGGGTGTCCTTGTAGATGGCAATGTCCCACTGCTTAAACGTGGGTCCGGTAAGAGCGTTGCGGCCTAACGTTCCGTAGTGGCGTGTGCCCGGAATACAATCTGCCGCAAAGCCACTCAGTGCCGGGGCGGTAGGATTATTTGGCGTTTTGACGTTTACACCGCATGGCATAGCGAATGAACTCAACTGCAGGTAGTTGAAAGGATTTCGCTTGTTGTAAGTGACTGGCCCAACCACGTCCGGCCGGTCGAATCCATCGCCACCTCCGCTGTAATCGTCCTCGAAGTTGTAATTCAGCGTGAATGGCTGCCCGCTCTGTAAAGTTGTAGCGCTATCGATGCCCCATCCGTCCTTCAGCTTCGCCATCCGGCCGCCTTTCTTTGGCAAGGCATAGCTTGCGATCCAGACAAAACGGTGCGGGATATTGAAGTTCGATGGCCCTTTTTCCAGTTGCGGAGCCGTGCTGTTCTGAGGCTGGGCGGCATTCACGACGAAATCTTCTCCGTCGCTGGAATTATCTAGCGACTTCGACCAGACATAGTTCACGACCGACGTGAAGCCCTTGTAGTTGGTCACGCGGAGGCTGGTCTGGAGCGAATGGTAGAACGAACTTCCAGTCGAGTTTTCCTGGAAGATATAGACTGCGCCATAGTTATTGAAAGCAGTCGGGAAATTGCGCGGTACGGTGAAATCGTTGATGCAGTTGCAGTTCGTATCTGCCGCCGTAATCGTGGCCTGGCTCGGCTGGTTAATGTCGAAGAAGCGGAACAGTCTGTGCCCTTGCGATCCCACGTAGCCAACCTGAAGCGCGATCTTGCTGGAAAACTGATGCTGAATATTGATGTTGTAGTTTTCCATGTAGGGCGTCTTGAGGTTGCGGTCGAAGGAGAAGATGTCGCACTCGACGCCGCAACCGGGCGTCCCGTAGAGCGGTGTATTGGGAATGTAAACTCCGTTGGGGTCGGCAGCCGCTGGATTGAAGTTCGCCATCTGCACGGGATTCGGGCCGATATTGTTGTAGGCTGGACCGGGCGCAAAGAAAGTTGGATACGGCAGATGGCCAAGCATCATGTCTTGCGAGAATGCGTCGAAGAACAAGCCGTAGCCCGCGCGCACGACCGTGCTTCCCTTTCCGTTCACGTCCCACACGATGCTGACGCGCGGCGAGAAATCTTTTTTATCAGGATTGTAAAGATTGGATACTCCTCCCGGACCGACGGGAGTGAGAGTACCTGCGCTCGATGAGGTCGGAATGAAATCGGAGAACAGATGGTTTCTCTCGGCAACCACGCCGTAGTAATCCCAACGCAGTCCGTAATTCAAAACGACATGCGGCTTCAGATGGTAAGCATCCTGGAAATACAAACCGAAGCCATTCTGGTAGGTGTGGCGGCGCGTAAAGCCGGTGTAATCGAACACTCCAAACGCCGAGGACTCCTGGGGAATCATCTGCAGCATGTCTTCCAATGTGCTAAAACGAATACGGCCACGCGAATACTTGTCAAATTGCTGCTCCACGCTGGTGCGATGGAACTCGCCTCCGACTTTAACGTCGTGCTTGCTCATTTTCCATGACAAGCTGTCGATCAGTTGGTTGTTGGTATCGACACGTTGGCGCGGATCGCCGGAGGTCGCGCCTAATTGAGAAAAGAAACCGGCGCCTCCGGTTGCATTCGGCGCCAGAATGATGATCGGCAAACCCGACGAGTTACAACTCGAGAAGGTCACTGGCACATTGCACAATCCAATACTGCTCGGATTGAAGTTCTGGTCCTGTGGAAAAAAGCCTTCCGCAAATCGATTCCAGCCATAACGGAATTCGTTCACCCTGGTTGGCGTGAGCACGCTGACCAGAGAGATCGACACGAGTTGCACGCGTGTCGGAGTTACCGTATCAAAACCGGGCAACTGCCCGCCGGTCGCGTTAAGTGCCAGCGGAAATTGCTGCGTACTGTCACCGAAAAAGTAGCGGCCACTCACATTGTTCTTGGAGTTGAAGCTGTGGTCGATCTTCGCGATCACACTGCTGAGGTTGTTGAACGACGGCGCATTCGCGACGTAGTCCGCAACATTCCCCAAGCAGCCAGCGGTATCGCTGGGTGTGATTCCGGGAATGTAGTTTTGCGGATTGTGAGGATAGAAATTTACAAGTGCCGCGCCCACTGGGCTGACGCTCCCGCCCGCTGTCGTGATTGTGTTTTCGGCGCTGGCAATCTGGGCCGAGGTTGGAACGCAATCAAGCGAGACTACTCCCACGTTCTCGCGCTGTCCTTCGTAATCAAGGAAGAAAAATGTTTTGTCTTTGACGATCGGCCCACCAACCGAGCCTCCAAACTGACTATTGTGAAACGGCGCCTTGGGAAACTGCGATGGATCGAAATAGTTTCGCGCGTCGAGTGCGTTATTTCGGAAATATTCAAAGAAATCACCATGCACACCGTTGGTGCCGCTTTTGGTCACGATGTTGACGACCGCCCCGGCATTCCGCCCATATTCCGGCTCGAAATTTGAAAGCACTCGCATATCGGAAACTGCATCGATGGGCAGGATCGCCGAGGGTGTGGCAAAAACGCCACCTTGGTTGATGGCCGGATCGTTCCTGTAACCGTCGTTCATGTCGGTACCGTCGAGCAAGTAATTGTTGGAACGTCCACGCGCCCCGTTCATGGAGAACTCACCGAACGATCCCGGTGAGTCAGTAATCTGGTCCGGAGAACCGGCTACTCCCGGATTCAGAAAGATCAGCTTTGTATAGTCGCGGCCGTTGATAGGAAGATCTTTAACATCGTTCTGTGTAAGCACGCCACCGAGCGTGTTCGTGGTGGTTTCAATCAGCGGCAACTGGTCGGCGGAGACTTCGACTCGAGTGTCAATCTGGCCCGGGCGCATGATCGCGTCCACCCGGCGCTCAGTGGCTACGTCAACAGCGACGCCACTGGCGAGAAACGTCTGAAAACCGGTTTGTGTCACAGTGACGTTGTAGGTGCCGATGGGAAGCTCCGGCACTGAGTAACTCCCATCGGCGCTGGTCTCAGTAGTGCGCTCCAGGCCGGTCCCAGTGTTGTGCACGATAACTTTGGCGCCCGCGACTACGGCGCCGGACGGGTCGGTCGCGGTCCCCAGAATGGTTCCGCGGAAGGTTTGCGCCGACACACTCACCGCAGCCAGCAGAATACACACCAGGATCATGCGCGCTTTCATAAGCGTCTCCTTGGGAACAGGGTTTTTCGGGGATGAAGTTCTCGGGGATTTCTATCGGCGGGTGGCCTGTGCCTTCTACCGCCTCTGGGAAGGCTCCCAATTCCTTGCATGTTAAAGAGATACAGCTTCCGCCTCGCAAACTCAGATGGGCAACACTATCGAAACCTGATCCTCAGAGTCAACTACGGAGTTGGAATGAAGTCGATAGATTTTGTGAATAGGCAAGAGAGGCATCGGGCATCGGACGTCGGACCTCGGCATTCAGAAACATTCAGTCACGCCTACGTAGTTGCCTAGATAGAAATTGCCAAAGTAAATGATTCGCGTGAAAGCCCAGGAGTCTTATCGGCGGCCTAGGTTTTGGCTGAAGCCCGAGGGCCAAAGGCTGAGGTCTGATGTCACTAACTTAATTGCCAAACGCCTAGAACGTAAACGCGACGCCGCCGCGGACTGAGCGAGCGGCTTGTACCAGGTAGACCGTCTGGCCGTCCTGGCCGAGGACAGGGACGTATCCCTGGGCCAGCAGATTGCGAACGTCGATGATCGCCTCCATGTGGCCGGGGAGGAATCCTAAGCTAGGAATCGGTTGGCGGATGAAGAGATTGAGGTAGGGATCGCTTTGTCCCGGCGACGAGTTGAACATGTCGACCGGAGTAAGAGCCTGTCCGCTCACCCAACGATAGGAAGTGATCCACCGCGTGTGAGTATGCGGGAGCGTGCCACTGAGCTTAGCTGCAAGAGCATGGCGGCGCGTTGTGCTCACAAACTGCTGCGCGCTCTGCAGCTGCACATCAGGCTGGGAAAGGCTCAGAACACCGCCGAGCGCGTAGTCGAGCGTAGCGGTCAGATCGGTGGCGAACTTGCGCTGCAGCACGATGCGCAGGCCGTTGGTATTCAGATTCCTGCCAGCGTAGCTAAATGTGCCAGAAGTCACATCGGGCAGCAGGTATCCGCCGGCTGCGGTGACTTCGCCCGTACCCGTCAGCACGGTATCGCCTACGCGATCATAAAAAGTCGCGACCTGGATGTTGGTTTTGCCCATCCGCTGCGAGATGCTCAATTCCTGGTGATGCGCGCGTTCCACCTGCGGAGCGTAGCCAAGAACGGCAACGCGGGGATTTGACTCGCTCAAGTCCGCCGGTGAGGAATCGAAGCCCTTCTCCGTGCGCATGTCGGGGCGAGAAGTCGTGTACTCGTATTCCAGAACTGTATTCGGAGTCAGGTGCATGTCTCCCGAACCATACGGACGAAACGCAGTAACGTGGCCGAGGAACTGGATGGTCTGCAATTCACTGCCAAACTTCAATTCGAGTACGTCGCCGAGCGTCACATCTTCCCCGGCATTGAGCGCCAGCGATTCCAACGCGGCATTGTGCAGATTCGGATCCGAGGGAGCGAAACGCCGCACGGTCAGGCCCACGGAGGATTCCGCCCCGTCACTATTACGATGCGAATAACCAGCACGCAGAACAGCCGCAGGCAGACTGTTTCCATAGCCCACGTCGGCGCTGAAGGCGAGCCGCCCATCAGAGAAAAGTGCGCGCTCCAGGGTAAAGCCGGTGCTCATGTCCGATCCGCTGCCATATCCGCCGGCGGATGACCCGGCAAGAAACGACAACGTGCCGCGCAGTTGGTGATTTTCTTTTTCAGCAGGAGAGTTGGGATCATCAAAGACACGCAGGATGGGCCGGTTCGCAACCGAGCGCAGCGTCCACTTCCAATCATCGTTGTCAGGAAGCGCACGGACAGGGCCAAGCTGCATCGCGTCCAAGAGCGTGGTCAGCGTAACGTTGACATTGATGTGCGTACCCGGATGAATGCCAATCTTCTCGCGCAGAGCGGGCAGGAAAGAAGGAGCCGTGACTTTGAGAGTGTAGAAGCCGGGCAGAAGACCGGTTGCGGTGTAATATCCGGCGCCGTCGCTGAAAACGGTGAGGCTCTTGTCGGCAGCGCCGAGAATCTCGATGACCGCGCCCATCTGCGGATTTCCGTAAGCGCTGCGCACGTATCCCGAGATCGTGCCCGACTGCTCTGCCGCGCACAGCGGGAGCGCGAAACCAAGAACCACGGCCCAAGTTGCGAATTGGCGAAGTGTCACTGCACCCCACCCCGGGGGGGAAATCGCAGGGAGTTACTCTACTTGAAACACCGCAGACGGATCAACGGTCTGCTTCGAAATATTGTCGTTCACCTTAATCTGGATCTTGTAAATGCCCGGCTGCAGGTTGGCAGCAGCGATCGATTTCTGCAGCGTTATCTGTTCGCCTACGTTGCCCATCGTGTCGGTGGATTCGGTTTTCTGAACTACCTGCTTGTTCGTAGCCAGATTTGTAATGTTGTACTCGAAAGTGGCCGAAGGCTTGTGGGTCTTTTCGTCGACGCCGAGATTATAGACTTGCATCCAGAAATTCAGCTTCTGATCTTTGTCTTTTTTGAATACAGCGGGCTTGCCGTCGGCGGGAGCCACGCGTGGACGAACTTTCATAGTCCCGATCACGAAGCTGCCGGTGCCGATGTCTTTGGTCGGGACCGCTTCCATCTGATCCGCGACGATGAGCGTAGAAGTTGCCAGCTTGTCTTCGGAGTAGTCGGGAACGACGATGCTGCGGCTCCAGATGCCCTTGCGGTCGCCGTTTACGTCCTTTACTGCGACATAAAGTTTGTAACGGCCGGGACGCAGCGGCACGGCCTTCCAGTAGACCGAGGAATTCTCCGCAGTGCGCGGCAGAAGTTCGGCAGGAACATCAACCTGCACCGTATCTTCGAAAGTCTGCACGACTTTGTTTGTCAGCGTGGTCAATCGGCCAAAGATGTTGACCGTTCCGCGCTGTACGCCATCTTTGTTGACAAACGTGATGTCACGGTTCTTCATCTGGATGGTCACGGGCACCAGCACAGTGTCGCTTGTGACTTTCACGAAGTCAGAACGCACATCGAACGGCATCGGGTTGAGAATGATCTTTGAATTGACTTCTTCGGTGAGATCGGTGAACTTTACCGGAGGTGCTGCCTGGAGTTTCGCAAACTGCTCCAGGCGATCGAATTGCTTACTCGCGTTCATGGAACTCTCAGGGCCTGCACCCAGGCGTTCGAGACCGCCGCCCGTAAAGCGCGCCGTCTTGCTAGACATTCCCATCTGCTCCCACAGTGTTAGGCCGGCGTTCGGCGTGTACAGCAGGGCGTCTTTTTTGGAGCGATCCATCGTCATCTCATAGGCCCCGCACATACACTCGTCTACGAATTCGATGATGACTTCCTGCCCGATTCCTTCTATGTAGCGATAGCGCCAGTCTTCAAACGGGAAGGTCGAGGTTTCGCCTCCACCTTCCTCCATTGGGCGCTCATAAGTCCCGCCGGAGGGATGCGACTCGATTTCGTCCGGCTTGCCGAAGACGATATAGATGCGGCCGCGGTCCGTCTTCCATCCCGGCACGCCGGCGGCGAAGTGCTCATTGGCATAGGCAATGCGCGCGTAATGCTCTTCCTTATATTCGTTCTCTTCCGTATCAGGTGTGGGATCGCGGCGTTGCCAGAAGGCTTCGATAAAGTTGTCGCGTTCTTCGTCGTTGGAAAGCTGCTTGAAAGCGGCACGCTCTTCGTCGGTAATGATGTAGACGACGTCTTCTTCCAGCCACTTCTTATAGGGCTTGCTCAACTCCTGCTTCAGGGCGCGCTGGTTCTTCTTTTTCTGCTTCTCGTTGGGAGGTCGCTTCAAGGGATCAACAGCCTGGTCAGTGGGCTGTGTCTGAGAAGAGGTGGCCGACCCAGATTGGGACTGCGGGGTGGCAGCAGCTTGATCACTCGATTTCTGGTCTGTGCCCTGGTCTTTGGCTTGATCCTGGGCTATAGCGCCGACTGTAGCCAGCGCCAGCAAAACCAACAGAATGCGCAGAAAAGCTCGATCCGAAGCACGCCAGAACATGAGAGGGACTCCTGCCAGACAAACCTTAGTCTGTTTATTTTAGGCCGTTTTACTGTGTGAAAGCAAGGTTAAGTCAAGTCCCGAGAACAAATTAAAACGCGCAACCTTGGTTGTTAGAAGCCGGGGTTTGTTGGCCGAGTTGCCTGACGATGAACTCAATCTTGGACTCCTACGGCCGGGTGAGCAAAGGCTATAATGGGCAGTTCCGGGGGGTGGCGGCAGTAACTCTCCATCATAACGGGTCTCGGCCAACATTCTGTTATTTCCTGAGTGGGAACTTTCTTAACGGCGGGATCGTAACAGGAGGTGTGTGTCCGTCATCCCGGACTGGTCAGTGCATCCTCCTGTGTAAGTTGCGCTCGGTGCAGGACTTGGGTCTTTCATGAGAGCGCACCCCGGAAGAAGTGACGGAAACTATGCAAACCTGGAAAAAAGTTGCAATCGGTGTCGGCGTAGTTGTTCTGGTCGCAATCATCATCGGATTCACCGTTCATCAGAGCAGCAAGAACGTGGTGACGGTGCAAACCGGGAAAATACAGCGGCAGGATTTGGCGACTGTGGTTAGCGCCTCAGGAGAGATCAAGCCGAAGACTTATGTCAATATCGGCGCCAACGCATTCGGCAAGATCATCCACTTGTATGTGAAAGAGGGTGATCAGGTAAAGAAGGGTCAATTGCTGGTGCAACTGGAAAACGTGCAGTCGTCGGCGGATGTGAACGCTAACGAAGCCGCTCTGCAGGCAGCGCAAACTGATGCGATCGCCGCAGATGCCAGCCTAAAGACATCGCAGGCTGATCTGCAGCGTGCACAGGCCGACTACGACCGCAACAAGCTCGATTGGGACCGCGCACAAAGCTTGTTCAAAGACGGCCTGATCTCGAAGTCCGACTTCGACAGCCGCAAGAATGCGTGGTCCACTGCTGATGCCGGACTGGTACAGGCACAGGCACGCGTGGCACAAGCACAAGCGCAGAAAGATTCCGCCGACCGACACATCACGCAGAACCGCGCCAATCTGACACGCGTGACCGACGTATTGCAAAAGACCAGCTACAACGCGCCTTATGACGGCGTCGTTACGAATCTGCCGGTACGTGAGGGTGAGTCGGTCGTTATCGGAATCCAGAACGCGATGGGCAGCACGCTGATGACGATTGCCGACATGTCGGTGATCACAGCCGAAGTGAAGGTTGATGAAACCGACATCGTGAACGTGCACCTCGGGCAGCCTGCTGAAATCACGATTGATGCAATCCCGAAGAAGGTTTTCCACGGCAATGTGTCGGAAATCGGAGATAACGCGATCGTGCGGTCCAGCGGCGTCTCCACTTCGCAGCAGACTACGGCCAGTGAGGAAGCCAAGGATTTCAAAGTTGTGGTGACGCTGACCGATCCCCCGTCGGATTTACGCCCAGGGCTGTCGACCACGGCGAAGATCACCACCGCGACGCGCAGCAACGCTTTGTCGGTGCCCATCCAGGCATTGACGCTACGCACGAAAGCACAGATGGATGCGCAAAATAATCCGCCGGGATCGGTACACGCGGCGGCACCTGCGAAAGAGGTCGCATCCAAGACAAAGAAAGATGACGATCTGCAAGGAGTCTTCGTGATCCGCAACCGGAAGGCGATGTTCGTGCCGGTAACGACGGGCATTACCGGAACGACTGATATTGAAGTGCTGGATGGCCTGAAAGAAGGCGACGAGGTAATCACCGGCAGTTATAAAGTGTTGCGCACGCTGCGGCCGGGCAGCAGCGTCAAGATCGACAATTCAGTGCCGAAGAAAGCAGACGAAGAATCATAACGTTAGGCGGCCTGGCACGTCCAAAGGGAAAGCCGGTCGATAGTCCTAGCATCAGGTCTCGGAAAATAAAAGCAGAATACTGAACCTTTAAGCACTAAAGATCGGAGAGGTCAGTGGCACTGGACGCAGAGGAGAAAAAAATGGCAACCGCCGAAGTCATTAGCATGCCCACCACTGAAGCTCAGGCTCCGCCGGAATCGTGCATGATTGCGGCCGAAGACTTGTGGAAGACTTATGACATGGGATCGGAACAGCAGGTGCACGCGTTGCGCGGCGTGAACCTGCGCATTCAACGGAACGAGTATGTTGCGATCATGGGGCCCTCGGGCTCCGGCAAGTCGACGCTGATGAACCTGATCGGCTGCCTCGATACACCTTCCCAGGGGAAATACTGGCTCAACAGCCAATTGGTCAGCGAACTCGATGACGATGAACTGGCGCGCATCCGCAATAAGGAAATCGGATTCGTGTTTCAGACCTTCAACCTATTGGCTAGGGCGACCGCTCTGCATAATGTCGAGCTGCCACTGATCTATGCCGGTATTCCCACCGAAGAGCGCATCGAGCGCGCCAAGGGAGCACTTTCGGCGGTGGGGATGGAATCGCGCATGACCCACAAGCCCAACGAGCTCTCCGGCGGACAGAGGCAGCGTGTGGCCATCGCCCGTGCTCTGGTGAACAAGCCCTCGATCATTCTGGCGGACGAACCCACCGGCAACCTCGACTCGCAGACAGGCATTGAAATCATGGCTCTGTTTGACCGGCTGCAGGCTGAGGGAAATACGATCATCCTGGTCACCCACGAAGGCGACATCGCCGAATACGCGCACCGCGTCATTCATATCAAAGACGGCGTGATTGCCAGCGACGAGAGCAAAAACCGGAACTAACGTGCAGGTATTTCTCAGATCAGCTTGCTAAAACGCCGAGCCATTAGGGTTGGGCGTTTTAATTTAGGGAACATCGGGCGGCACTCCCGCGATGCAGAGTTCGCGGTAGGCTAGAATCGGCGTGTCAATATTAGCCAGTCATTGATGAGGCCGCCGAAACTCACACCTGAACAGCTTGAGAAGCTGCATTTGCTGGAGCCACAGCTCAGAGCCGCAGCCCTTCGCGGAGACTACCAATCCGCTCAGCAGCATACCGCAGAAATACAAAACATCCTTCGCCCAACCGGTCACGAGGCGCGCCTCATGCAAGCAAAGGCCTGGCTCTTCGAGGCGGCGATGGAGGCTGGACAGGTAAGCGCAGCTGAGCCCGGCTTCATTGGGATCAGGAAAAAGATGTCACCTGGGTCGCGGCTGTATCTTGAGGCAACAACACTTCTGGCTATCTGCTACCTCCGGCAGAAAAATCTCGAAAAAGCTAGTCCATTTATCTCCGAGGTGCTTAGGAGCCGGAACATTCGATCGGAATCGGGCCGACGGCACTTCTTGCGTCAGGCAGTGGCGCGGTTCGAAGAGGAAGGTCTACTCGCCGCACTGGTTGAACAGCATCAAGAGAACCTTGATGCTGGAGAGATCCAGAGCCTCGCCGCTGAACTCGTTCGCACAAAGAATGAGGACGAGATATTCAGCGAGATAGGAAGAGCGCTACCCCCAGAGTCTGTGGCGTTTCTCTTGAAGGTTGACACGATGGCAAAACGCGGCCTCTCACAGAAAGAAGCTCTTTATTTACCGGGAGAGGCTCAGATATTGAAGAAGGCCGAACTCGGTAGAACGACCTTTCGTTCTGTCAAGCGAGTTCTCTGGAACTCGCTATGCAATCCCGAGAGCGATATCTACAAGGCGTGGTTTTCATCGGGGATCAACTGTGTCCTAGATCGAAAATACCTCGGAGCGGCAATCGCTGCATCACTTCTGCACGTAGGTATAGGGGTAAAAGCGCTGGCGATCTCCTTCGCTGCATTAGTCATGAAGTTTGGTATTGAGGTCTACTGCGATCGATACAAGCCGGATTTTGTTATGGAAACGCGCGGATTGCGTCCTCAGTAAAGGTTGATTCATCTTTTTTGTAACGCCCGGTGTCGTTGGGCATTTTGCTTTGTGGAACATATCTGTAAGTAATTTTCGCTGTTAATTTACCAGCTCAGGATTTCCCCACCGCAGCCGCTGCCGCTGCCGCAGAAACAGGAGGATCTGCCACCACAACACGATCTCTGCCTTCTCTCTTCGCGCGGTAGAGAGCGGCGTCGGCGGCTTCCAGCAGTTCTTTAGGTGAGGTGCCGTGCATAGGAAGGTCGGCTACGCCTACCGAAATGGTGATCTTGCCGAGCGAAGCTCCCTGATGCAGAACGGTCAACTCGCAGAGTTTCGCACGGATTCGCTCAGCCCGAGCCTGTGATGCGTTGAGATCCGCCGTCGGCAGGATAACGACGAACTCTTCTCCTCCGTAGCGGCAGGCAATGTCTTCGACGCGAATGCTTCGCCCCAGAAATGCTGCGGTCTCGCGCAATACGGTATCGCCGGCATCGTGGCCGTAGGTATCGTTGAACTTCTTGAAGTGGTCGAGATCGATCATGAGTATTCCGAGGGAATGCCCCGCTCGAACCGCTCGGCGGATTTCGCGTTCCAGCATTTCTTCCAGATAGCGCCGGTTGTAAAGTCCTGTCAAAGCATCTTTGATCGATTGAGTGCGAAGCGCTTCGCGCAGGCGGATGTTGGCCACCGATAGTCCGACTTGGCCCGCGAACGTCGTGCGGAACGACAGTTCAGCATCAGCCAGGGATGGCGCTTGTTCCGTCGCCTGAAAGTGCAGGATCCCGAGCGCCTCGCCTTGCGCCATGATCGGGATGCACAGATACGTCGCCTTCACTCCGGCTGCATGCGCGCATCGTGCTGTGGTATCTCCGCCAACGACAAGATGAGGATGAGCTGTGCGCAACGCCCAGCAGGATTGAGGCTCAAAGACAGGAGCGGGAATTTCGCAGTCGTGCCAGGAACCTGCGATCTCGGTGAGACTGCGAGCAGAATTGAGCAGGGCAACCGCTCCACGGCTGCTGGGGAAGACCTTCGGGGCAAATCCCAGGGCGGCGGCGAACACTTCGTCTTTTGTGACACAACTCTGCAACAGTTCGCCCATCTTGGCTAACAGTGTGGCACGCTGTGATCGCTCGGTCAGATCCCGCAGCATCTTTTCGTTTTGCTCGTCGAACTCGCGCCGAACGTAATCCCGCTGGATGATTTCTTCCTGCAAACGTGTGTTGGTGTTGGCTAGTTCTTCGGTGCGCTCCTTGATCTCCTGCTCCAGAATCTGCTGGTTGTGTTTTTGCTCTTCAATGTCCGTGCAGGTGCCAATCCACTTGATAATTTTTCCCTGCTCGTCGCGGACCGGGTTACCCCTGACGAGAAACCAGCGATAGTTTTCGTCTTTCCCGCGTACGCGATATTCAATCTCGTAGGGCAGACCCGTAGTGACACAAAGGTCCCACCGCTTCTTATGAGCCGCCAGGTCGTCAGGATGAATGGCCGCCATCCAGCCTCCCTGATCCTGAACCTGCTGGCGAGTCAACCCGCTGTAGCTGGACATCTGCTCACTTACGAAATCAATCGAGCCGTTGGCACGAGCCGTCCATAGAATTCCGGGGACTACCTGCGCCAAAGTGTGAAAAGAGGGCTCACCTACTCCGCTCTCGGGTGGAGATGATTTCCTGCGTAATTTGCGAACTATCCAAGAGACCGGGCGCATGATCGCTGCGCTTCCCGCCAGATTCAACGCGGCAGCACCCGCAAACACGGCAAGTCCCGCCGCCAGTGCCAGCAAGCCATAGTCGTGACTTCCATCGAGCATCATAGCGTTGATGCAGGTTCCCTCAGAGGGGCGGCACCGAGATAATGAGGATGGCCGACGCCCACACGAGTGCCTAAATTCATATCGGCAGTTCAAATGACTGGCTTAGTGCGACGTTGGGGCCACCACTCGAATGGATGGATCGCGAACGAGAGATGAACTGATCGCAATGAAAAGCAACAGAGACTCCTATCGAGTCTCTGTTACAAAAGGTTGGAGTTGAGTGGAGATTACTGCGTTACAGTGTCGGTCTTCACAGTAGCCGTGTCGGACGGACCACCTGGGCCAGCAAAGAAGTTGTGGTCATACATGTTGCGGTACATGCGGCCGGCAATTTCAGCGGCCTTGGGACCGAACGTTGGACGCCCACCCTCCAAGAACACGACCACGACGACGCGTCCCACATTAGTATTGGCGTAGGAAGCGAACCAGCCGAAGCGCGTTCCGGCGTGCGAGCAAGTTCCGGTCTTGCCCAGGATTTCTTCCTCGTTGAAGTTGAGGCGCAGACTGCGGGCCGTCCCGTATTGCACCGCTCCCTCCATGCCGTCGGAGATTTCAGGAATCAGCGAAGCGATGTCGAGCTGCCGCTTTATACGCGGCTGGAAATTGGCAACTTCTTCGGGCGTGGTCGGATGCTGCAGATAGTAGAGTGTGCCGCCGTTCGCGATCGCCGAAACCATCGCGCCAAGCTGCAGCGGAGTCATCGAAATGCCTTCGCCGAAGGAGCACATCTTGCCGACACCGCCGAGCTTATCGGAAATCACTTCCTCAGGATACGTGCCAGACTGCTCGCCTTCGATGTCGTAGCCAGCGAGTTCGCCCAGTCCATACTGGTGGGCATAGTAGGCAACTTTTTCAAAGCCCAGCTTGCGTCCGAGGGCCTCGAAATATGCATTGTTCGAGTGAGCCAGGGCCTGGGTAAGGTCCATGTGGCTGCGGCCGCCGAGAGGTACTTCGGTATCTTTCGAGACCAAGCCTTCGTTCAGCGCGGCCAATGCAACAGACAACTTGATCGTCGAGCAGGGTTGCGCGCCGCTTGACAACGCGAGCTTCTGATTAACCATGGCCAGCACGCGTCCGCTGGTCGGCTCGATAGCGACGACCGTACCATTCATATTGCCGAGCGCGTCGATCGCAGCCTGACGCACGACCGGATCTTCGCCAGTCGTAATATCGCCGGCCGTGATGTCATCGACCACGAACGAACTCATGGAGAAGCGCTCGTGATAGCGGCGGTGTGTCACAGAAACACGCGTTACAACCGCACTGCGGCTGCGCGCCAGATGATGATAGCGATGCCGGGTATGCTGGGTTTCGCTGATTTTTTGCGATTTCGATTTTGTGGGCGCATGCGTGGTAATGTGCGCCGCCCAGCTCACGTTTGCCAGTGGCAGGCAGACCAGAAAACTAAAAATCAGACGAAGTAAATTCGTTCCCTTAGACATCTTCTTGCTTACTCCCCGGAATACTGTAGTTTTCGATGCACGAACCGTGCCAGCGGACGGTAACTTCGTCCAACTTCGCCCAACTTGGCGATAGTACGAGAGTTAGCCTGATCGATGCAATGATAAATTTTTGATTCCCAAAAACGGTATTTTCTATTTAACCCGCACTGCTACAACTACATACGCCCGCAATTACCTCAGTTCCAGCGCCTCTCGTAATCGGTTACCCGTTACTGGAAAGGTACTACTTGCGAGGTGAAAACCTTTGCGCACGCGAAGCTGAGAACCAGTTCAATGTCTCAGATGTCAGACGCAAGAGTTTTCGCCACTACATCACATCCTTGCGCTTGCGCAGGAATGCAGGAACATCGAGATCATCTTGCTCGAAGTTTCCGGACATATTCGTGAGCACGCCACTGCGCAGGATGTCATGCGAAACAGTTTCAATTGGAACCACATCGGCGGATGCGTGCTCCGCGAATTGCGGCTGCGTGGACGGGGCCATGTCATCCACGTAAGCCGGACTTTCTGCCATCTCAGGTGCAGACATGATGTGCTCCGGCGGATCGGGCATTGAATCACGCGAGCCCATTCCATCTGGAAAGTCCATATCCGAGAGTCCCCGAGGTTCCTCGAGCGTTGTGTGCGTAGTAGGAAATGCAGTGTGCGTCTCCTGATGTTTGTGGCGGCCTGAACGCACCTCGCGGAACCCAGTGGCGATGACAGTGATCTTCACCGCGTCTTTCATGTTCTCGTTCATAACAGCACCAAAGATGATATTGGCATCTTCGTGCGCGGCGTTCTGGATGATGGAGCAGGCCTGCTGCACCTCTGCCAGTTTGAGCGATGTAGAACCTGTGATGTTGATGAGGATGCCGCGGGCGCCGTCGATCGCTCCGGCTTCGAGCAGTGGCGAAGCAATGGCCCGCTGCGCGGCCTCGATGGTACGCTTCGCGCCCGACGCGGACGCTGTGCCCATGACGGCGTATCCCATGCCTGACATGATCGTCTTCACGTCGGCGAAATCGCGGTTGATGATGCCGGGGATAGTAATGATGTCGGAAATCCCCTGCACGCCCTGGCGCAAAATGTCGTCGGCGATGCGGAATGACTCGAAGAAGCCAGCGTCTTCGGCGACGGCTAACAGCTTCTCGTTAGGGATGACGATCGTGGTGTCGACCGAATCCATCAACTCGGAGATGCCTCGTTCGGCTTGCTGCATGCGGCGTTTGCCTTCAAACGAAAACGGCTTGGTCACTACCGCGACGGTGAGTGCGCCCATCTCGCTGGCGAGCGAAGCGATGATCGGCGCAGCGCCGGTGCCGGTGCCGCCGCCGAGACCCGTGGTGACGAAAACCATGTCGGCGCCTTCGAGCGCTTCAATGATCTTGTCGGAATCTTCGAGCGCTGCTTTGCGTCCGACCTCAGGATTCGCGCCGGCGCCAAGGCCGTTGGTGAGTTTTACGCCAAGTTGCAGCTTCACCGGCGCATGCGACATGCGCAGCGCCTGCAGGTCCGTGTTGGCGACGATAAACTCGATGCCCTCTACGCCGGCATCGATCATGCGGTTGACCGCGTTGCCGCCGCCGCCGCCCACGCCGATGACTTTAATTTTGGCGTCGTTACGGGGTTCTTCGTTGAAGCTGATACGAATGGAATTGTCGTTCATGCTTTTCCGCCTGATTTAGATTTTCTTCCGCTCATGGCCTTGCAATTTCCTGGTGAGAAGTTCTCAGTTGCCAGTTAAAACCCAAGAGTTTTTTTCTGGGAACTAGGTACTGAGAACTGGCAACTGTTCTTACGCTCCCTTTCCCACCAACAGCGCTTTCAATCTCGTTCCCCACCGATCTTCTTGGAGTCCGCGCGCGATGCGCGCTCGCTGGCCGTAGTTGACCATACCGAGTACGGTCGCAAACTCAGGCTCCGACAACGTCGACGGCATTTTCGCCAGCGGCGCCGGCCACGACAAACGGACTGCGCGGCGCAACACGGACTCAGCCACGTCGAAGATTCCGGGCAACCGCGACGCTCCTCCTGTAACCACGATGCCAGCGATGCACATGTCGAACATGCCGCTTTGCCGTAGCATGTCGCGCATCATCTCAAAAAGTTCGCGGGCGCGGGGTTCGAGAATCTCGCCAACGAGCCGCTGCGGAAGCAGGCGCGACGGCCGGTCTCCCACCGACGGAACCTCGACTTCGTTCCCTTCGGGAATCAGCGTCACGATGGCGTTTCCATAGACTTTCTTGATCTTCTCTGCCTCTGCAAGCGGCGTGCACAGTCCAACCGACAGGTCACTGGTGAAGTGATCGCCGCCAACCGGAGCAACTCCGGTGTATGCGACAGCGCCTTGCTGAAAGACAATCAACTCTGTCGATCCCGCGCCAATGTCTGCCAAGCACACGCCGAGTTCACGCTCGTCAGAACGCAGAGCCGAATCCGCCGTGGCCAGTGGCTCGTAGACCGTATCGTCCACGTGGACTCCGGCTTTGTTAACGGCCGTAATGACGTTCTGCGTGGCGCTGGTCGCGGCTGTCACTATGTGCAGACGCACTTCAAGGCGCGCCGCCATCATGCCCAGCGGATCGCGGACTCCGGACTGATCGTCGAGGATGAACTCCTGCGGCAGCAGATGCAGAATCTCACGATCCGGCGGGAGCGGAATGGAGCGAGCGCGCTCGACCGCTTGTTTGATCTCATCGCGGCCAATCTCGCGCGGACGCGTGCCCATGCTGATACCGCCGTGGCTGTTGACGCCCTTCACATGCGCACCGCCGATGCCGACGATCGCGTGCTCGACCGGCGCGCCAGCAATATCTTCTGCGGCTTCGACTGCCTTCTGAATTGACGCAACCGCTTTGTCGAGCTCGACAATCACGCCTTTGCGCGAGCCGCGTGACTCGGCCACACCGTGGCCGCGATAGCGCAGCCCGCTATCCGTGATTTCGGCCATCAGCGCGCAAGTCTTGGCGCTGCCGACATCAATTGCTGTTAGAAAATTTCCCTGCTGATTCCCCATTTCGCTATGAATCCCGCCTTATAAATTTCCTGTTCAATGAATTGCTCAACTAATTTGCACTCGAACTCGTTTGCTGCTTGGCAATCGCCGGGCTTGGCTTCGGACTCGTCGCCACCGGCGTCATCGGTTGCACTGGCCTTTTCGCCACTGACTGCGCGGTCGTCGCATTCGATTTGGACGATGCGGCGGCCTTTCCTGCCGGCTTTTTTACCATGACATTTTTGGCCGTCTCTTGCTTTGGCTTTGTCTTGGTCGCAGCTGCTTTGGGCCGCACCATTTTTTTCGCTGCTGGTTTCTTCACCGCGGGCTTGGGATTTAGTGTTTGTTGCGACAGCTCAAATGCCGGCTTCGGCAAGACCCGGTCATGCGGGCCGACGCGCGTAATCAACGCAGCGGGCTTCACCCCTGCGGCCACTGCCATCTTGGCCGTAGCTGGAGTAATCGCCGCCTGGCGTGGCCTGCCTTCCATCTCAGGATTAACGATGACCTGATTGTCGTAGCGCAGATTGACTGACTCCAGCTTTTGAAACTGCTGCCGCCATTCCTGCACATGGCTCACGTAAGTCTTGTAGCGCTTCAGATAGTCCGACGATCCCAGTTCGACGAGCACATCGCCCGCGGGATCATTCACCCGCACCTTCAAGTCGTCGAGATCGGAAAGATCGACTTCGCTCAAATCCTGCGAATACCGCGCGCCGCCCGAATCGAGGTTGCGGACCAGTTCGTTGTAAGCCTTCATGCGCGGAGCCCGCGTGGAGAGCGGTTCACCAGGATTCATGCCGAGGATCACAGGGAATGAATATTTGTGGTTGTGTGGCAACTCCATCAGAGTGCCCCTGGCATCAATGAGGGAGATGTGGGCCCCGACGCGGGCAAAGGCCACAGGCGTCCGCTCGTGAACTTCCACTTTGATGCGATTGGGTACGAAGCGCATCACGCTGGCTGACTCGACCCAGGGAATCTGTTCAAGCTGCGCTTTTTGCTGAGCCAACGGAATGAAGAAAATGTTGCGACCGATATCGGCGCCCATGACTTCCATGATTTGCGCTTTGGTCACGTTCTGCATGCCGGTAACTTCGATGTTGTCACTCGACTCCACACGGAAGCGCCAGGAATGCTCGCCATAGCTGTAGAGCCAGCCGGCCAGAAGAGCGAGGACGCACAACAATGCCGCCGCCGCAGACGCCCACAGCAGACGATTGGCCGTCTTTTTCGGAAGTGTGCTGTGGCGGGCGGAGACGCGCTTTTGTCCGCGAAGGAATGGGGATTGCTCGTCTACGTCGAGGTCCACCATGCGGCGTTCGTCGAGGTCTTCCCGAGCAGATTCCGCGCGCGAAAACTCCGGGCGAGCCGACTCCGAGCGCGAATACTCGGCGCTGGGTGGGTACAACTCTTCCTGCACGATGGTGGAACCAGATTTCCGCGCCATCAGTTCAGGTCAGTTGTCGTGAGGAATCGCTTGAGCTTTTTTACTATAGCTTCATTTTGCGGGCGGAGGGTAGGCAAAATTTGATTCTTTTGCACAGGCAGGAACCGGTTTTGCCACGGCACTCTTGTGCATTTCGGCGAGCGTGACCAGATTTGATGTCGACGGCACGGGCACGCTGATGACGATGCCCATGACGCTTCCCGATTCAAAAAGCGGGTGCGATGCTGGCGACAGGAATGGAGCACGGAATGGAAGCCAGCTACGTACGGCTAGAAGGAGTACTCTAGCTTCTTTTTTTGCCCTGATGGCGATTTATCAGACTGAAGGCTGGTTTGTCATGCTGAGCGTAGCGGAGATGAACGCGAAGCGGTCATCTCTGCGGAGTCGAAGCATCCCTCCCCTTCTCCGACTTCCTCCACAAATACCAAGCATGCGCGCTATTTTCAGGCAGTACTAATCGAAAAATGCTGTGTGTCTAGCTTCACATGTTGGAGTTAACCCCCTAGAAAAATCACGCAAGGGCATGCTCCATCGCAGCAAGTAGGGATGCTTCGACTACAAGTGAGTTTCGCTATGCGAAACTCACTTTCCGCTCAGCATGACATTCGAACAAACAGTAGGAAAAGTGCAGCAAAGAAATCGCTCCTTTGGACATTGAACCTGATGTAGCCTTCAATCACAAACAATAAAAAAAGGGCGCGGCTTGTTTTCCGCGCCCACTTCCAGGAGGCAAATGAATTTCGTTGTACTGCCGTTCAGCCTTAGATCGGATCGGTCGAAACGTTCACGTCAATCGCCGGAGTCGGAATGTGGATCGTCGGCGTCTGCGGTACGTTGATTCGGATCCTCTGGCAATGCGTTGGAATCTCAAGCGTCTTTAGCACCACAGGATTAAAACCGGCCATTCTCTCTTGAAGATGAGCAGTCTGTGCTTCAATGCGGGCTTCGAAGCGCTCGCGGTTTGCTTCCATTCGCGCCCAATGCGCTTGTTCCCGGTCCGACATGCTTTCGACCTGAGCAAACTTACTTTGGGCGCGAGCCATCTTGGCCTGAGCCCGAGCCACCGCCGTCGCCCAGTGGCAGGAGGGGGTCGCAACCGGTTCTACGATCACTGGTTCTGCGATCTGATCTGATACCAGGCGAGCTTCGGCCAGAAACTGGCCGGCATGTCCGCTGGCCAGCGCCAGCACTGCAGCCGAGCTGTGCTCAACCCGGTCAGCCATGCGGTGCGCCCATTCCAGACCGCCATCGTGATAGCTTGCGTTCAATCCAGCCGCCAGAACCGCCGCCGTCAACCATCCCAATGCTTGTGTTTTCATTGCCTTATCCATGCCTACAAAATAGACGGGCCCCGATTAAATCGGTTAGCAAAGGAAGATACGTCAGAAGCAGACGATTAGTTCCGGCAAATTGGATCGCTTGTCAAATTATCCAATCGGGGTTGATGAGACACACGTTTAGCGATGTACAGGGGTAACTTGTGAGCTGCTTATAGGAATTTATCCTTGGTAGCGACCTTCGTGCGTCTTGCAGGGACACGAAGGCCGACGAAAGGGGCATGCATGCACGCACTGAAAATTTTGTTATCGATAACACTACTTTCTCTATTCGCAATCGCACAAGAATCCACTGGCACAGCCCAGGCAACCGATCAGAGCGACACGAAAGCTACAGTCTATGTCTATCGTTACAAGCAATTTGCTGGGTCTGCGCTTACTCCTTCCGTCTACTGTGATGAGGCGCAGCTCGCAAAAATGGAGAACGGCCGGTACTTCACCGTCAGGCTCGATCCCGGAAAACACGTTTTGCACTCAAATGACAAACAGTCAGGAATCGAACTCGATGCCAAAGCCGGGCAGCAGTACTTCATTCGGCTTGAAATCGCCGCTGGTGTCATGAAAGGGCACGGACGCCTGATTCTCACGCCTGCGGAACAGGGAGCCTACGAGATGCAGTCCGCGAAGCTGAAGCCCCTGGATGCCGACAAGGTCGTGGATGCAACGCGAGTTTCAACGGAAGAAGCTCGTTTGCAGACATCGGCGAAGTAAAGGAGTCGCCGATTTTAACTTAGAGGATTGGGTATCAATATGGCCGTGTTCCCGATGAACGCGGCCTTTTCTTGTTAAAGATGTAGACAAACAACAGACGATACGGAGATCCTGCTTCTTTTTCCAAACCCATGAAGAATGCATCCCACGCGATCGCGATGTAGTTCGTCGCTATCGCGACCAAGTAACTCCACGGCCAAGCACAAAGATGAAAAGCAGACCGGCGATAGCTCCTGTAGCGATCCACGCAGGGCTGCGGCGGACAGGTCCGATTGGTTCTTCGCGCGGAGGCCATATCCGCATCATGCTGGGCAGGCTCCAGAGGCCAGCGTTCGCGCCTAAAGTTGACGGCAAAGCCGACAAGACAACATAGATCACTCCTGCAGGATTCAGCAGGCCCGCAACTCCCGCAAGAATTCCGTCAGTAATGTAAGGCGTCCAGGCAAGCCCGCGAATTCTTCGCGAATTTCTATCTACGCCGTAAAACTCTTTTAGCTTGGCAGCAACTAGCATCATCGATGCGTAGTATGAAGCGCCACCGAGCACAATTAGGCCAACTCGCCACATCCAGTGTGGCTGCAAGCCACGGATCACCGCCGCCCAGTCGCCGAAGTTGGCTACGCCGGAGAACAGAAAGTATCCGGTACCAGCAAAAAGATTGTCAGCCATCGCGAGCAACAGGAAGTAGTAAGTAGCTGGTACATAACGCTTTGTCCTATGCAGGAGAAGCCAAAAGATCACCCCGAAAAGAAGATTGACGAGCGTGCCGTTGGCCGCAATCCAGCGCGTCTCGATGTCGGATTGCAACGCGACCGTGCTCATGGTGATACGATGCGCTCCGCTCAGCCACGCGGTCACACCGTGGCCGAGGCCTTCGTGGAGAACATCCCCCAGGATGCACGCCAGCGCCGCGATGGCGATTATCGTGAGCCTGTCGTCTTTCATAGAGACTGCACTCTCAGAGACAGGCGCGTGCATGCGGTCTGTTGTAGCACAGAAACGCATCTTGGAGACTGTGATCCATTTGATGAGCTAGACGTGTGTGGGAGTGGCTGCTTTTTGGTCGTTCAACTTTTCCAGAATCATTGGCCCCAACTGCGAAACGCTACCGGCGCCGAGAGTCAGGATCATATCGCCGTCATGAGCTGCTGCCGTGGCTGACGTGATTGCAGCGTCGAAAGACTTGGCGTATTCGGCGTTCTTGCCACTTGCGTTGATTCGCTGCGCCAAGGCTTCGCCGGTTATGCCTTCGATCGGCTTCTCACTAGCCGCATAAATATCAAGCACGAAAAGCGAGTCGGCGTCGTTAAAGGCGGTGGTGAATTCTTCCATCAGGTCACGCGTACGAGTGTAACGGTGCGGTTGGAAGATGACATGAATCTTTCGGAATCCGCACTGCCGCGCCGCCGCCAGCGTGGCTTTGATCTCAGTAGGATGGTGACCGTAATCGTCGATCACGCTCACGCCCGCCGCGCATCCACGTAATTGGAAGCGCCGGTCAACGCCGCGGAATTGATCGAGCGCAGTGCGAATCGCATCCACACCAATATCAAGCCCAATTCCCACAGCGATTGCTGCTGTAGCATTAAGCACGTTGTGCGTGCCGGGTACGTGAAGCGTGAACTCACCTAAGTCCTCGCCTCGGTACACCACGTGAAATCGATTCAGTGGGTGCCCCACCCTTGTGGCGTCTTGTGCGACAGGGTGGGAGTTTTGATCTCGAACTATCAGCGATCCCGAAGTTTTGATTAGAAAATCTGATCCGCGTTTGGTGCCATAGGTCACAGTCCGACGCTGCACCTCAGGAAGAAGACGGCGCAGGATGGGATCGTCGTTGCAGACAACGACCACGCCGTAAAATGGCACGCGATCCATGAAGTCGAGGAACGTTTTCTTCACGTCGCGCATGTTGCGATAGCAGTCCATGTGCTCGCGGTCGATGTTGGTCACGACGGAAAGTATTGGGGACAATTTCAGAAACGACCGATCGCTCTCATCAGCCTCAGCCACTAGGTATTGCGATTTGCCCAGCCGCGCATTCGATCCCATGGCGTCAACGCGCCCGCCGACAACTACTGTAGGGTCGAGACCTCCTGCTGCGAGAACCGCCGCCACCATGGATGTCGTCGTGGTCTTCCCGTGCATGCCGGCGATGGCGATGCCGTATTTCAGGCGCATCAACTCAGCCAGCATCTCGGCGCGCTGGATGACGGGAATGTGTTGGGTGTGTGCTTCGGCGACTTCGGGATTATCAGTCGCGATGGCCGAGCTGGTCACTACGACCTCTGCGCCCGCGATGTTTTCGGCACGATGGCCTTCAAATGTGGTCGCGCCCAGGCTCACAAGTCTTTGCGTAACAGCAGAGCTTTTCAGGTCCGAGCCTGATACTTTGTAGCCAAGATTCAGCAACACCTCAGCGATGCCGCTCATGCCGATGCCACCAATGCCGACGAAATGAATACGCTGAATTTTGGCAAACATAGAGTCAAATTCTTAGCTGCGGATTTACGCGGATTCCCGGATCGAACTATTCTTCTAATGTCATCTGTCATCCTGAGCGGAGCAGATGGTTCGCGATAGCGAAGCATCTGCGGAGTCGAAGGATCCCTAACCAAACCCCGAACTTATCCAAGCGTTCTCTCATCAGCAATTTCTTCTATTCCTGCCACACGCACCGCCATAGCCGCAATATCCCGCGCGGCGTTAGGATGCGCCAACTCTCGCGCGGCCTCGCTCATATGCCTGAGCCGCGCTGAATCCTGCAGCAACGTCGCGATTGTTTCTGCTAGCCAAACACCTTCGAGCTTCGATTCTTCGACCAGGACAGCGGCTCCGTGTCGCGCCAGAGCTTCTGCGTTCACGCGCTGATGATCATCTGCGGCACGCGGAAACGGAACGAAAATCGCGGGCTTTCCCGCCGCCGTAATCTCAGCCACCGTGCTCGCACCCGAACGGCACACGACCAAATCAGCGCGGGCAAACGCTGACGGCATGTCTTCAATGAATTTGAAAACCTCGAATGTAAAGCTCACAGACGCGGACCCCACGCTCGCGTTTTTTTCATACGCCGCCAGCGCGTCATTATAGTCACGCTCCCCGGTCTGATGAATAATGTGAATCCCGGGCGCCTCACGCTGCAACACAGGAAGGCAACGGATCATCGCCTCGTTGATCGCGTGCGCGCCTTGGCTGCCCCCGAAGACGAGAAGCGTTGGAGTTCCACCACGCTTAGGGACAATTTCGAAAAATTCCTGCCGTACAGGCACGCCTGTAACTTCGCCGCGCCGAAAATATTTCGCCGTCTCTTCAAAATGCACCGCCGCCGCCGAGACAAAGCGCGCTACTATGCGATTGGCGAAACCGGGCACGACGTTCGGCTCGAACGCAAGGGTCGGAATGTGCTTCACCAATGCCGCCAGCATGGCCGGGCCGGATGCGTACCCGCCCACACCAATGACCACGTTTGGTGCGAACTCGTTCAACATGTGGCCGGCATCCCAGACGGCGCGCGGCAGGTCAAACGCAGTTTTCAGTCGCGTCATCAGGCTCACATTTTTGAGCGCGCCGACGCGCACAAGTTGCAATGGAAATCCAGCGGCGGGGACCAGCCGGTTTTCGATGCCGCGTGCCGTGCCAATGAACAGCACTTCGACACCATAACTTTTCTTAAGCTCGCTGGCGATCGCTAGCGCCGGAATAACGTGCCCACCCGTGCCTCCGCCCGCCAGAATGGCCCGCATGAAGTGACTATAAACCACCGCAATTGTTGAATTGATGATTCCTTGATTGTTGATTGAAAAACGGGAGATCACGGAAATGTTTGCGCAAGGAGATCTTAATCAACAATTAGTAATCAGCATTCAACAATGGCTTTCTCACTCCGCCTGCTTCGTAATATTCAGCAGCACGCCAATGCACGCCAGCGTCACAAACAGCGACGACCCACCATACGACACCAGCGGCAGCGGGATGCCTTTCGTTGGCATCATACCCAAGACCACGCTGATGTTAATCAGCGCCTGTAGCACGACCATGCTGGTGATTCCGACGGCGATATAGCGACCGAACATGTCTTCAGTACGCCACGAGGCACGCATCCCACGCCAGAGAAAAATTGCGAATAACGCAACTACCAACAATGCGCCGACCAAGCCCAACTCTTCTGCCATTGAGGCAAAAATAAAATCAGTGTGCGGCTCGGGCAGGTAAAACAGCTTCTGCTTCCCTTCCATCAGGCCAGTGCCAGTCACGCCCCCGGTGCCCACGGCAATCAGTGACTGAATAATGTGAAACCCGGCTTTCTGCCGGTCGGCATATGGATTGAGAAACGCCAAAATGCGGTCGCGACGCCAGCTCACATGGAAGATCAGCAGATAGAGAGGGACGAGCGAAGCGGCGAAGGCATATCCGAAATAGCGCATGCGCATGCCGGCGACGTACAGAATACATGCAGAAATTCCAGCACAAGCGATCGCCGTGCCGAGATCAGGCTCGAGCACAATCAGACCGAGAAAGACGAGCACAGGCACGGCAGCGGGAAGCAGCGTGTTGCGTACGTCGTCCATGGTCTTGACACGGCTTTCGAGGAAGAAGGCTAGAAACAGGATCAACACTGGCTTTGCGAGTTCCGACGGCTGGAAGGAGAATCCTCCAGCGTGAATCCAGCGGTGCGTGTTATGCGACCGGTCGAGGAAGAAAACCGAGATCAGCAGCAGTGTGGTCAGCCCCATCAGCGAAAAAACCAGCGCTGGATGCTTGTAGCGCCGGTAGTCGACGCGCATCCCGATGACCATCGCCGCAAGTCCAGCGAGTGCCCATACAAGTTGCTTCGATAGAAACGCGTACTCGGAGCCAAAACGCTCGCGCGCCATCACTGCCGATGCTGAGAAGACCATCACCAACCCGACAAATACCAACAGCATGGTCACAGTAAACAGCCAGCGATCAACACTCACCCGCTTCGCCATGGGAAATTCATTTCACCACGCGCAGGGGTTGAGCGATTAACGATTGTTGATTGCTGATTGTTGATTGTTTTGGTTCACGCGTACACTGCTTCCGGCTTCGCAACACGCGGCGTGGGCATGAAGGCAAAACGCACATCCACAAGGATATGAAGAACGATAGGCACTAAGAGCGACCCCGTCATAATGTAGAGCACAGCGAAGAGCAATCCTGCCACCGTAGTGACAATGACCCCGACAACCTTCTGATACGCATGTCCAATCCCGAAGATTGCGGCGGCTGCCAAAACCATCGTCCTCCCGGTCAGGCCGATGGGAGAGTGCAATGTCGACAGCAGCCATCCGCGAAATACAACCTCCTCACAGATGCCCGCACTGACAGCAGCGGCAGCATAAATGAGCCTCTCGCGCATAGTCACAGGAATCAGCGCGGAGAAGTCGGGCATGATCCGGCTTCTCCAACCGCCGGACGTTTCCACCGCTGGAGCGGGACCACGGCGATTTCGCCTGCGCATGGCGATGGCAAAACCGATTCCTCCAAACACCACGCCCATAGACATTCCTATCAACGCGCCTTTCCTGGCTCCTGCTGGCAGCGAGAGCGACTGCATCAAGCGTGTCCCGTCAAGCGCGAGACTTTTGGGATTGAGCGTGCTCCAGTCGAAACGAAGTGCCACAAGGGCCAGAGCAGCGCTGACCCATTCGAAAATGAGTATCCGGTAATAAATACGCGTGCGCGCCTGGGGATCGCCGTTTGCAATCTCTTGCTTGAGCCGCCGGTAGCCCGGAACAAATCCAATGATTTCCCAGCAGATGTATGCTGACAAAACGACATCCGTTGCCAACGATAGAGTATTCATGATTTAGGCCTGGGTCTTGGACCCACTTCTCACTAAACTCAGGATGGTTCTTTAGGAAAAAACGTTCGTGCGGCGTGTACTTCTTATTCATACGCTACGCCTCTCACTTCGCTAATCCGCGCACAATCTCTTTGAACACCTTCCCGCGCTGTTCGTAATTCTTGAACTGATCGAAACTCGCACATGCAGGAGCCAACAGAACCACGTCTCCCGACTGCGCCACAGCATTGGCCTTGCGAACGGCATTTTCCAAAGTTTCCGCATGTACCAATTCCGGCCCATCGTTCTTCGACGAAACGATTTGCGACTCAATCTTCGCTGCCGCCGCGCCGATCGTGTACACGCGCTTTACCCGTTGGCGCAGCAAGTTGTTCAGAACGCTATAGTCGCTGCCTTTGTCTTTGCCACCGAGAATCAAATGAATGTTCGCCGGAAATGACTCCAGAGCTTTGATCGTCGCATCGACGTTGGTGGCTTTGGAGTCGTTGTAGTAATCCACGCCGCGGATATTCGCCACGAACTCCAGCCGATGCTCGACTGCCTTGAATTCGCGCACAGCTTGTCGAATCTTCTCGTGCGAACATCCCATCAAAGCGCCAGCACAAACAGCCGCCAGCACGTTCTCCAGATTATGTGCGCCTTTGAGTGGTATCTCTGAGACCTGCAGTATTTCCTTCTGCACTGCCGCATCGCGGAATACGATGTTCCCATCACGCACCCATGCTCCTTGCTGTACTTCTTTCTGCCGGCTGAACCAGAACACCTGCGCTCTCGTTCGTACGGCCATGGCCACACAAGTTGGATCGTCGGCATTGAGCACAGCGAAATCACCTGCCTGCTGATTCTCAAAGATGCGCGCCTTCGCAGATGCATAGACTTCGAACGTGCGGTGACGATCGAGATGATCGGGGGTCACGTTCAACACGACAGCAACTTTCGGGCGGAAAGTCTGAATCGTCTCTAGCTGGAAGCTTGAAATCTCAAGCACGATCACTGTCTCGGGCTGCGCACGTTCGGCTAGGGAAATCGCAGGCGTGCCGATGTTGCCGCCGACGAGCGCCGGAAATCCGCTGGCCGTCATGATTTCGCCGGCGAGGGTCGTAGTTGTGGTCTTGCCGTTCGATCCCGTGATGGCGACGATAGGGCCGTGCAGAAAACGCGCGGCAAGTTCGACCTCGCCGATTACGGTTTCTCCCAGCGCGCGGGCCTGCACAAGCGGAGGAGCGTCCACCGGTACGCCGGGACTGACTACTATCAAGTCCTGTCCGCGAAAGGTGCGGTCTCCGTGGCCGCCGGTTTCGACGGTGATGCCGTGATCGAGCAAAACTGGAATTTCGTTGCGCAGTTCATCGCCGCTTTTGGTGTCGGAGACCGTCACCTGCGCGCCGCGGGCTTTCAGAAACAATGCCGACGCTACGCCCGACTTGCCGAGGCCGACGACCAGCACGCGTTTTCCGTTCAGTTCCATTGCGAAATCAAATCCTATTTCACCACAGAGGCACGGAGACACAGAGGAAGTTAAATTCAACCATCTTGTCATTCCGAGCGCAGCGAGGAATCTGGGTTCTTGTAGGCGTAAGCAAACCTAGACCCCTCGCTTCGCTCGGGATGACAATACAGTAGAAATTCACATGTTTTTCTCTGCGCCTCTGTGTCTCTGTGGTGAGAAATCTCTATCTCAGTTTCAGCGTCGTCAGCGCGAACAACGCGAACACCAACGACGCGATCCAGAAACGCACAATAATTTTCGACTCCGACCAACCCAGCAGTTCGAAATGATGGTGCAGCGGCGCCATTTTGAAGATGCGCTTCTTCCGCAGCTTATAGGAGCCAACTTGCAGAATCACCGAGACCGCTTCGATTACGAACACACCACCGATGAATGGAAGCAGCAGTTCCTGCTTGATAATCACCGCGATTGTCCCGATTGCCCCGCCAAGCGCTAGCGACCCGACATCGCCCATAAACACTTCGGCTGGATGTGCGTTGTACCACAAAAATCCGATCGAAGAGCCGACCATCGCTCCGCAAAAGATTGTTAGTTCTGCGACTTGCGGCATGCGTTGCAGTTCCAGGTACGTGGCAAACGACGCGTGGCCGCTTACATAGGTCAGCACCGTCAACGCGCCCGCCGCGATCACTGTGCAACCGATAGCCAGTCCGTCGAGACCGTCGGTAAGATTAACCGCATTGCTCGATCCCACGATCACTAGCGCCACAAATGCCATGAAAGGCAGAAATGCGAGTGGCCACAAGTGCGGCGAATGCTCGAGGCTTTGCACGACTAGATCAGGATGGAATTGTTTGAAGAACGGCACGATCAGCCGCGTCGAATACATATTGTAGGTCTGCATTGCGATCAGCATCGAGCCGATGACAATCGCGGCTGCGATCTGCAGGCCGAGTTTGGCGCGGCTAGTGAGACCGAGGTTGCGGCGATGCGTTACCTTCGTATAGTCATCGGTAAATCCGATAGCTGCGAAGGCGCAAACAGAAAAAACTGCGATCCAGATAAAGCGATTGCTCAGATCGGCCCAAAGCAGCGTTGGAACTACGATCGCGATGACAATCAGCAGTCCGCCCATAGTGGGCGTGCCAGCTTTTTTCTGATGTGCCTTCGGGCCTTCTTCGCGGATGTATTGTCCGATTTGAAAGTCGCGCAAACGGCCGATGACCAGCGGCCCGACGATTAGGGCCGTAAACAAAGCCGTCAGGCTGGCGAAGGCTGTACGAAAGGTAACATAGCGAAAGATGCGAAATGGCGCGACGTAGTGCTGCAGCTTGACGAACAACAGCCAGTAGAGCAATCAGCCTCCAACACGCCTCGGGACGTTTCCTGACAAATTCTCTTATCGCAGAAGCACAGAGTCACGGAAAAACATTGTTGAATTTTGATTGTTGAATAAAAAAATCGAAAGCTTCGCACTTTTTAATCAACAATCAAAAATCAGCAATTGCCTTCCACGTCTCCAGCGCCTTCTCCAGCTTCACACCGCGTGAGGCTTTTAACAGCACCACATCGCCGTCGCGGGTTTCGCGAGCCAGCCATTCACCAGCTTCTTCGGGCGTGGCCACAAAAAGCGCTTGAACTCCATTTCCTTGTGCACTCTCAACCATGGCCTTAGCCTGGCCACGCACGCCAACGAGAACATCGATCTTCTGTTCGGCGATCTCGCGGCCGGCTGTGCGATGCATTTCTTCGCTTGCTGGGCCGAGTTCGAGCATCTCTCCGGCGACCACAATGCGGCGCGTGGCCTTCATCCCCCCCAACGCTTCCACCATAGCTTTGAGTGCCGTTGGATTGGAATTGTAGCAATCGTTGACGACCGTAATGTTACCCAGTTGGAGAACCTGTCCACGCTTGTCGGCCGGCGCGAGAGTTGCGAGCGCGGCGACGGTTTCGTGCAACTTCATGCCGCGAACAAGTCCCACCCCCACCGCAGCAAGCGCATTCAGAATGTTGTGTTCCCCGACCAGTCGCAATTGCACTGTCTCGCGTGCGCCAGCAGTGACGACGTCGAACTGAGAGCCTTGTGCGCCGAGGGATCGAACGTTCTCAGCCCGAATTTCGGTGGTAGGTTTCGTACCATACCTGACAACGTTGCCTTGAAAATCGCGGCCAAATTGCGAGACATATTCGTCGTCAGCATTGAGCACTGCCGTTCCATTCGAAGGAAGAGACTCGACCAATTCGTATTTAGCGCGGGCAATGCCGGCTATCGAGTCGAAAAATTCCAGATGTACAGGCGCGACGTTCGTGACGACGCCGATTTCGGGTTGCGCGATTTTCGCCAGCGCGCGGATTTCGCCCGCGTGCGACATCCCCATTTCGATGACAGCAATGTCATGTTCCGGCTCGAGTTTCAGCAGCATGAGCGGCAGGCCGAAGTGATTATTGAAGTTGCCTTCAGATTTGAGCACACGAAAGCGGGTGCCGAGAACGTGCGCGATGGCTTCTTTGGTCGTCGTCTTGCCCGCTGATCCGGTGATGCCCATTAGCGGCTTGCCCCAGACTTTGCGGACAGCCGTGGCCAGCGTCTGCAATGCTACAAGTGTGTCGTCCACGACTAGCAGCGGAGCGGTTTCAGGATAGCGATTCTGTTGATCTTTACGAACGACCGCGGCTGCTGCTCCTCGATCGAGTGCGGCATTTACGAAATCGTGGCCGTCGAGGCGCTCGCCTTTGACAGCAAAGAACAGCTCTCCCTGGCCGATTGTGCGTGAATCAATGGAATATCCTTGAGCGATTTGCTCTCGCGGGAACTCTCCTTCGGCCGAAATGAACTCACCAATTTTCGAAAGTGCGAGCTTCATGACGGTGTTCCCGCAGCTGATACGGCCTCGCACTCGAATCCGGCAGTTTTTAGCGCCTCTCGTGCTACTTCCACGTCATTAAACGGAAGAGATCCCTCGCGCGTTATCTGTACTTTTTCATGGCCTTTTCCCGCGAGCAGTACCAGGTCTCCCGGTCGCGCTTCGTCGATAGCAAGCGCAATTGCCTTGCGCCGGTCCGTCTCCACGCGGTAGGTCACGCCGGTTTTCTGCAATCCGACTAGGGCATCGTTGATGATGGCGAGCGGATCTTCGCTGCGCGGATTGTCCGAAGTAAGTACGACAAAATCACTGCCTCGACCAGCCGCCTCGCCCATTAGCGGACGTTTTGCGCGGTCGCGGTCGCCGCCACAGCCGAAGACGGTCAATACGCGGCCACGCGGTCCGGCGCGCGTCACGAATTCGCGTGCCAGTCCCGTTAGATTGCGCAGAGCATCGTCGGTGTGCGCGTAGTCGACCACCACCGTGAAAGGCTGACCGCAGTCGACGTGCTGAAATCTCCCCGGCACATGCGTAAGCGATTCGACGCCACGGGCAATCGCCTGCGCGCTGCAACCGCGGGCGGAGCACGCGGCTGACGCCGCCAGGATGTTGTAGACATTCACGCGTCCAATCAACGGAGAAAAAACAGAAATCTTTCCTTGGGGAGCAATGATGTCGAAGCGCGTGCCGCGAGGGCTAACATTGACGTTTTCTGCGTGGAAATCTCCGCGCTCCCAACCGTAAGTCAGCACAACAGAGCTGCGCTTACGGCTGAACTCGGCCAGTTTCGCCCCGTGTTCATCGTCAAGATTGGTGACTACCGCGCGGGGGGCATCCGTGCCGCATCCCTCGAAGAGAACTCGCTTGGCTGCGAAGTATTCTTCCATCGTCATGTGATAGTCGAGGTGATCGCGCGTCAGGTTGGTGAACACCGCGACGTCGAAGGGTACTCCGAATACGCGCTGCTGCGCCAAAGCGTGCGATGAGACTTCCATCACAGCTTCGGTGGCGCCCTCGCCGAGCGCTTCGTTGAAGATGCGAGCTAGCTCGAGTGCTTCCGGAGTCGTGTGCGGCGCGGGACATATGCGGCCAGCCACGTGATATTCGATAGTGCCGATCAGCGCGCTCTTCTTTCCAGCGGCCGTAAGAATGGACTCGATCAGAAATGCAGTCGTACTCTTTCCGTTTGTGCCAGTAATTCCAGTAACGGCGATCCTCTCGGCGGGCCGCTTGTAGAAATTCGCACTCAAACGCGCCAGCGCGCGACGTCCATGCGGTACAACTGCCCATGCTATTCCTTCGCGCTGGGGTTCGGAGGATGAGTCAGTCACAACCGCAACTGCTCCGGCTTGAATGGCATGGTCGATAAAACGATTGCCGTCGGAAGTTTCGCCGCGCATGGCTACAAAGGCGAATCCAGGCTTGACCCGGCGCGAGTCATATTCCACACCGCTGACGTCCGGGTTCCCGCTTTGCGCAAGAATCTCGGCGCCATCCAGCAGATGTTGAAAGGTCATTGTTGGAAATTATAGGGCAGCAGTGGGAGGCTGGCCTCAGCCTATTACCTCCGTCACCTTTCTGCCAACTACGCGTGGGGGCTACATTAGCCGTATGAGTACCGCAGCCGCTCCTGGAAAATACCGTTGCGCACAGTGCGAGCAACCTGAGACTAACTGCGAATGCGAGAAATTCTGTTGCCTCTGTCAGTCGGTGATCGACATCCGCATCTGCGCCGATGGATTAATGTACTGTGAACCCTGCCGCACGGCCTGCGACTACAAAACTTCGTCTGATTAGAACATTCCGACCGGTCGTTCTGCATTTCGCATGTCCGCAACCTTGCCTGCAATAACATTCGCATCGGTTCTCAAATTGCTCCAAAATAGACATATAGGGGTCAGAGGTGTTCTTATCTTGGCTTCATTTCAGAATCGAACCATTGCCTTGCGATGGATTCCTTGGCAACTACAAGCCTTTTAAGGCAGAATAAAACGTTTTTGCTTTAATGCAGTGTTGCGCCCTCATCTTAGGAGATCTTTTATGGCTACAACAGTGCGCATCAGCGACATCGTCGACTTACTCAGTGAAGGCAGAACTCATTTCAATCTTTCTCCCGCACTTCTGGTCGAAAACTCACTCCGTCTGAATGAAGCGAAACTTGCGTCCAACGGGGCCATCGTGGGTTATACGAACCGCACCGGACGATCCCCGAAAGACAAGTTTGTTGTGAAAGATGAATTCACTGCCGACAAGATCGCCTGGGGATCAGTGAATGCCCCTATCGAGCCGGAAAAATTTGATGCCTTGTATGAACGCGTGATGGAGCATCTGCGCGGCCGTGAACTTTTTGTGCAGGATCTTTTCTGCGGCGCCGATCCCACCTATCGCCTGCCGGTGCGCATCGTGACGGAATACGCCTGGCACAACCTGTTTGTGCGGCAGTTGTTTATCCGGCCGACGCATCAGGAATTAAAGAACCATCGACCTGAGTTTACGGTCATTTGCGCTCCGGAGTTCAAATCTGATCCCAAGCGTGACGGCGTAAATTCTGAAGTCTTCATTTTGGTGAACTTTACACGCCGCACGGTGCTTGTTGGAGGAACTTCCTATGCCGGCGAGATGAAGAAGTCGATCTTTGGCATCATGAATTTCCTGCTGCCTCCGCGAAATGTATTCCCCATGCACTGCTCGGCCAACGTTGGGCGCAACGGCGTGAGCGCGCTGTTTTTTGGATTGTCGGGAACGGGCAAGACTACGCTCTCCGCTGATCCGTCGCGCGATCTCATTGGAGACGACGAGCACGGATGGAGCGCCGAAGGCATTTTTAACTTCGAAGGCGGATGTTACGCCAAGTGCATCAAGCTATCGAAGAAGAACGAACCACAGATTTGGGACGCGATCCGTTTCGGCTGCGTACTCGAGAACGTCACTCTCGATGCCCACACTCGAGTTCCCGATTACAACGACGACAGCAAAACCGAGAACACGCGAGCGGCCTATCCTGTGGAGTTCATTGAGAACGCGGTCATTCCGGCCGTGGCGGGACATCCAAAGAACGTCGTGTTCTTGACCGCGGATGCTTTTGGCGTCCTGCCGCCGATTTCGCGACTGACGCCGGACCAGGCCATGTATCACTTCCTCTCGGGTTACACAGCGAAGATTGCAGGGACAGAAGCCGGACTGAAAGAACCAACTGCTACGTTCTCAACCTGCTTCGGCGCGCCGTTCCTTCCGCTGGCTCCCAAGGTCTACGCCGAAATGCTGGGCCGCCGCCTGCGCGAGCACAACGCACAATGCTGGCTGGTTAATACTGGCTGGCAAGGCGGACCGTACGGTGTGGGCAAGCGCATGGATATTCCTTTCACGCGTGCCATGGTCGACTCAGCCGTCGAAGGTGAATTGATCAAAGAAGAGTTCGAGATCGAGCCGGCGTTTGGCTTTGCGATTCCAAAGATGTGTCACGGCGTCCCACCGCAGGTGCTCAATCCGCGCAATGCCTGGACGGACAAAGCCGCTTACGATAAGGCAGCGGAAGATCTGCGCAACCGCTTTGCCAAGAATTTTGAAAACTTCGACGCTCCGCCTGAGGTCAAGGGAGCCGGTCCGAAGGCGCAGCGATAGTCGCGCACGCTTCAAAATCACGCCCGAAGCAGTGCGCATCTCTGATACAGCTGTCACGCAACGTTTTTTCTCCCTTTCGAGTGCCAACCACTGTCTCCGTGTTAATTTCTATCTTTCCACTGGAGGAAATTCTTGGCCTACATCCAGTTTCTTGGCGGGGCAGGCACCGTCACTGGCTCGAAACATCTAATCAACACTGGAGATCCTTCCGGCACAAACGGTTTGCAGGTTCTGATCGATTGCGGATTGTTCCAAGGCCAGAAAGAGTGGCGCGAGCGCAACTGGCGGGACACACCGATTCCGGCCAAAGCGATTGACGCCGTCATCCTGACCCACGCGCACCTCGACCACTGCGGATGGATTCCACGCCTCGTCAAAGAAGGATTCCGTGGGCCGATCTATGCGACTCCGCCGACCATCGATTTGTGCGGCATTATTCTCCCCGACTCCGGACATCTACAGGAAGAAGACGCCCGCTTTTACAACAAGACCAAAAAATCGAAGCACAGCCCGGCGTTGCCGCTCTATACGGCTGAGGAGGCCGAGAAGTCGCTGCAACTGTTCAAAGCGGCGCACGTCGGTGAGACAGTTACGATCTCGCCGGAACTTTCTTTCCGCTTCGTGCGCGCGGCACACATTCTTGGATCGTGCATGGTAGAAGTGACGCTGAATGTCAGCGGGAAAACTCAACGCTTGCTCTTCACCGGCGACATCGGTCGCGTTCGCGATCACAAGGTTGCGCCAGGAAAAGTGGTGCACTCCGGGCCGGAAGAAAATGAAACCGCCGACCTCGTTGTGATGGAATCCACCTACGGTAACCGGCAACATCCCCATGAGGATCCGCGACCACAATTAAGCGCGCTTATCTCGGACACTGCGAAGCGTGGCGGCAGTGTTGTGGTGCCCGCCTTTGCCGTCGAGCGTACACAGAAATTCGTGTTCATGCTCAAGCATTTAATGGAGTCGGGCCAGATCCCGCACATTCCAGTTTTCTGTGACAGCCCCATGGCCATCAAGGCCGTCGAGATCTTTTTAAAACACGACGAAGAGTACAGCGATGAAACCCGCGAGATGATCCGCAAATACGGCTCGCCACTCCAATGGCCGGGCTTCACATTTGCATCGACATCGGAGGAATCGAAAAAGATCAACGCTGTGTTGACTCCGTCGATCATCATCTCGTCGAGCGGCATGGTCACTGGCGGCCGTATTCTGCATCATCTGGCACAGCGGCTGCCTGATCCGAAGAATCTTGTGCTGTTCATCGGCTTCCAGGCGCCGGGGACGCGGGGATTTACGATCAAGAGCAAAGCCGACGAGGTGAAGATTTACGGCGATTTTGTGCCTGTCCGCGCGCAGGTGGCAGCACTCGAGCAATTCAGCGATCACGCTGATCCTCCGGAATTGTTGCAGTGGCTTCGCACATTTCGCAACAAGCCTGCGATCACGTATCTAGTTCACGGCGAGCCCGACGCCGCGGGCCAGCTACGCGACGTGATGAAAAAAGAGCTGGGATGGAATGTTCAGGTGGCGGAGTATCTGCAGAAAATAGAGATGCAATAGTCGAACATCATTCAATTGGTTCTGCCGGACCGAGTTTCGGGGTCCGGGTTCGTCCTCGAATCCATGCATTGAGCGCCAGCCCCAGGTCGTCCTGATTGCACCAGTGCTCAAGTATTTCGCCATCTGGAGCTATTGGTGATACGTTGAAGCCCTCTTCAACATCTTCCCAGTAGATGACCTCTTGTCCATTTGAGCTACAACCACAACCGTGCCAGGCTGCCCGTATCGAACGATTCTGCCGTGATACGGCTCTATAGCGTTGATCTTGAAGGCCACAGTCTGCTCGGCGTCGCAGTTCAATAGATCTTGCTCGACAATCTGTCTCACTTCCTCGACAGTTGCAGGTTGCCACTTCATGATTTGTTGTCCGAGATTTCGATTCTGGTGAAGCGGGTGAGCTTCTGCAACTTTTCTTCTGCCGCCCCTGAATCAATCGACTTCTGGGCGATAGGGACTGCCTCGCCTAAATGGTCGACGCGGCCCGCTGCCACCAACGCCGCCGCAGCGTTGAGCAACACAACATCACGACGAGGCGACTTCTCTCCAGCCAGCACTGAACGAATGATCTCCGCGTTCTCGGTCGCGTCTCCGCCCGAAATGTCTTCCAGTGTCGCCCGCTTAATTCCGAACTCTTCCGGCTCGATTTCATAGCTTCGCACCGATCCCTCACGGGCCTCGGCCACGCGCGTTGTGCCAGTGATTGTGATCTCGTCGAGCCCGTCGAGACCGTGCACGACTAGCGCGCGTCGCAGATCCAGCATGCTCAAAGCTTCCGCCAATTTCTCGACTAGATCAAGCGCATAGACTCCGACCACTTGTCCGGAAGCTCGCGCCGGATTGGTCAGCGGACCGAGCAGATTGAACATCGTCCGCATGCGCAGTTCGCGCCGCACGCCCTGCACCTGCTTCATCGCCGGATGCAGATTCGGTGCATACAGAAAACAGATACCGACTTCCCGCAGGCATTGCGCGGCACGCTCAGGCGAGAGCTGAATGTTCACGCCCAGCGCTTCGATCACATCAGCCGAGCCGCATTTTGAGCTGATGCTGCGATTGCCATGCTTAGCGACGCGCACGCCAGCGCCTGCCGTCACGAGCGCAGTGGCCGTGGAAATATTGAACGTTCCGCTGGCGTCGCCGCCGGTCCCGCTGGTGTCAACTAAACTTGCATTCACCCACGATTCATCGGCGGATTCTTCCGCAAGAGCGTCGCGGCCTGTACCGCTAACGGCAATGGCGTCCGATGAACTCACGCGTTCAATCGGCAATGGCGCAGCAGCGGCACGAATCGCTTCGGCGAAGCCGACGATCTCTTCCACTGTCTCGCCTTTCATACGCAGGGCCATAAGCAAGCCTGCGATCTGGGCGTCCGTGCATTTGCCGGCGAGAACCTCGGCCATCACCTCGCGGGCGTCGGCGCGGCTGAGCGATTCGTTTTGATGGGCGAGGCGATGGAGTGCGTCGAGGATCATTGGTCAGGTCGCATTGTAAGGCATCTCCTTGCTCGCAGAGGATGGGCGGATCAGATTGCGTGAGCAGAATTCGTCCGAACCAGACGTTCTAAAAAATGCTCGCGCCAATCTTCCGGCAGCGCGGGCGTTGCGATCGCTTTTTCGAGCAACGTGCGATTGTACCGATCAGTCGCGATGAGCTGGTTCATCTCTTCGATCGTGAGGGCATCATGAGCGCGCCTCAGAAACTCGAACGAGTCGCCCGATTCCACGGTACCTTCCTGTTCCACAGAGAAGTAAACGCCACTTCGGCCGCTGACCAGAAAGCGTTCGAGCATATCGTCGCGCTGAAACTTCGCCGCCAGCTTGTAACAGGGAGTTCGCGTCTGGCGCACCATCACGATCGCGGCGCCGATCTGCAGATGGTCTCCGATGCGAAGGTCGCGCTCCGCCAGGCCCTCGGTCGTGAAGTTCTCGCCAAACATGCCCCTGGAAAGCTCCATGCCAGGGAATTCGCCACGCCAGAATGGATAGTGCTCCGCAGGATATGCGTACACAGCTTTGTAAGGACCGCCATGCACACTCAAGTCCGCTTGCCGGTCGCCATCGAGATTGAGCGTGCGCAGCGGAACCGGATCCGCAACCGGCTGTTTGAAAATTCCCGTATTGATCGTTTGGCCTTTGTAAACCATCAGCCGTGGCCGCGCGACATTGAGCGAGATGAGCTTCAGGTTCCCTCCATTGGCAGTCGTTCGCCGTCGAGTATGCCTTTCGATGTTGCAAATCACCGAAAGTTGCAGCGTTGCCTTCCTTTTTGGAACTCACGGGATGGAAAACGTCCTCCCTGTGTTTGCCCAACTCTCACTCCTTCTATAAAATCAACAGTTTGCTGCCCGCAGCGCGACGCCGCAAGCAATGTCCTGCCGAATTGAACTGACGAGCTTCTTATGAAAATCCACGAGTACCAGGCAAAGGGAATTCTCAAAAAATATGGTGTCACTGTGCCCCGGGGTGCCATGGCCGCGACGCACGAAGAGGCTGAATCCGTCGCCAAAGAACTTTTCAGCTCAGGCGCGACTGGCGTCGTGGTGAAGGCACAAATTCACGCCGGAGGCCGTGGTAAAGGCGGTGGGGTGAAAATCGCCAAATCGGTAAACGAGGCCGGTGAACTCGCGGGGAAGATGCTGGGCATGAAACTGGTCACGCACCAGACTGGTCCGGAGGGGCGCATCGTGCGGCGCCTGCTGATCGAAGAAACGCTGCCGATCGAAAAGGAACTCTATCTGGGGGTTCTGGTAGATCGTGCCGAAGGCAAGCCCGTGTTCATGGCTTCGGCTGCGGGCGGAATGGAAATCGAGCAGGTCGCTGCCGAAAATCCGGATGCGATTCTGAAGCAATACATCGACCCTGGCATGGGCCTTGAGGCATTTCAGGCGCGGAAGATTGCCTTCAAATTGGGATTGAAGGGCTCTCAGATCAATCCCGCGGTGCAATTTCTGACCAGCCTTTACAAGGCATTCCTCGACACGGACTCATCACTGCTCGAAATCAATCCGTTCATCACGACGACCGACGGCCGCCTGTTCGCGCTCGATGCCAAAATCACCTTCGACGACAACGCCATGTTCCGGCACGCCGATCTGCGCGAGTTGCGCGACATCACCGAGGAAGATCCGTTGGAAGTCGAGGCTTCGAAGTACAGCCTCAACTACATCAAGCTCGACGGCAACGTCGGTTGCATGGTGAACGGCGCCGGACTGGCAATGGCGACGATGGACATCATCAAGTACGCCGGCGGCATGCCTGCAAATTTTCTCGACGTGGGCGGCGGAGCGAATTCCGAACAGGTCGCGCATGCGTTCGAGATTTTGCTGAGCGACAAAAATGTGAAAGCGGTGCTGATCAACATTTTCGGCGGCATCCTGCGCGTGGACACACTGGCTACTGGCGTGGTCGAAGCCGCGCGCAAGACGAACATGAAGTTACCGGTCGTGCTACGGCTCGAAGGCACCAACGTCAACGAAGGCAAGAAAATACTGAACGACTCCGGATTGAACTTCGTCGTTTCCGACACAATGAAGGACGCTGCGGATAAAGTTGTGGCTGCGGCTCGGGGCACGCTCGGCGTCACGGAGTGGCGCTGAGGTTGTGGAAGAGCGGCGCTTCAGCGCCGCGTAAGGGCTACGTAATCGGTGTGGGCTTTAGCCCCTGCGGTTCCTAAAGTTGAAGGCGAGGATTTATGTCGATCCTAGTTGATAAAAGCACACGAGTCATTGTGCAAGGCCTGACCGGCCGCGAAGGAACATTTCACGCGAAAGCCAGCGCTGCGTATGGCACGCAGATCGTCGGCGGTGTGACTCCGGGTAAGGGCGGCACGACGCACGAAGGCTGGCCGATCTTCAATACAGTGCGCGAGGCTGTCGAAAAGACTGGCGCCAACGCTTCGGTGATTTTTGTGCCACCGCCGTTCGCAGCCGACGCCATCATGGAAGCGGCCGATGCCGAACTCGATCTCGTCGTCTGCATCACTGAAGGTATTCCGACGCTCGATATGGTCAAGGCCTGGGAGTTCCTGCAGAACCGGCGCTCGCGCCTCATCGGACCGAATTGCCCGGGGATCATCTCGCCCGGCAAGTGCAAGATCGGCATCATGCCGGCTTCGATTCACAAAGAAGGTTCTGTCGGGATCGTTTCACGATCGGGCACGCTGACCTACGAGGCTGTGCATCAGCTCACGCAGCGCGGCATCGGGCAATCGACCGCCATCGGCATCGGCGGTGACCCGATTATTGGCACGACGTTCGTGGATGCTCTCGATCTGTTCAATCGCGATCCCGAGACCGAAGCCGTCATCATGATCGGTGAGATCGGCGGCAACGCGGAAGAGACTGCGGCGGAATTTGTGAAAGCTCACATGAAGAAACCCGTCGTGGGCTTTATCGCCGGTCAGACCGCGCCCCCGGGGCGTCGCATGGGGCACGCGGGCGCGATCATCTCAGGTGGAAAAGGAACGGCTGCGGAAAAGATGAAATCGCTGGAGGCGGCCGGAATCCGTGTGGCGAAATCGCCCGCGGCGATGGGAGAGACGCTGGCTGCCGCACTGGGTGTAAGCGTCTAGTTGCTGTGGAAGAGCGCCTTTGGATGCCGCGTTACGTGGAAGAGCTGTGCTTTAAGGCCGCGTTATGTGGAAGAGCGGCGCTTCAGCGCCGCGTTAAGTGTTAATTTTCTTTGTGGGGCTTTAGCCCCTGCGTTCGCTCCTGCAAACCGATACAGATCTCAATTAGAGGACGCTCCGACCGAACTTATGAAGACTCTCCAACGCACATTCACCATCGTCAAACCCGATGCCGTCCGCAAAAACGCGGTCGGCGACATCATCGAGCAGTTCGAGAAAAACGGATTTCGCATCCTCGCCATGAAGATGCTGGAAATCTCCAAACATCAGGCGGAGCAGTTTTACGCCGTGCACGCCAGCCGACCGTTTTTCAACAGCTTGACCGATTTCATGTCGAGCGGGCCGATCGTCGTTCTAGCGCTCGAAAAAGAAAACGCCATTGCCGATTTACGCAAGCTCATGGGCGCGACGAACCCCGCGAACGCCGAGGAAGGAACGATCCGCAAGAAGTGGGCGACCAACATCGAGTACAACGCGATTCACGGCTCGGATGCGGAAGATACGGCGCGGTTTGAATTGAGCTTCTTCTTTGCGGGATACGAACTAGCGAAGTAGACCACGGATAACCCAGAGCCTGATTACCGCGGTGATTTTCACTGACGACTGACAACTGACCGCTGCTTATCCTAGCGGTTCGAACAAGTGCCCTTCCACGCGGTCTGCAACCTTGGGAAGATCCTTGCGGGCGAACTGCAAAAAGTGTGGAGCGGTGCGGTGGGCTTCGAGCGCAGCATCGTCTTTGTACTGCTCGTAGATGAAGAATCGGCGGGCTTCGGTCTTGTGCCGATGCACCTGGTACATCGCGCAGCCCGGTTCCTTGCGGGAAAGTTCTGTCAGTTTCTCAAAGAGTGTTGCAACTTCGCTTTCGTGACCTGCCTTCGCCATCCAGGTAACCGCCAACACCACCATCGATTCGCTCCTTCCGCAGCGAGCCATCTTCTCTCGCCCACCGGGGAGGACATTCTAGGCTTTCTTCGCGACGGTCTTCAACTCGGTGGCAAACTCTTCGACGATGACCGTATGGTCGCGATCCGGTCCGGTGGAAATCATGCCGATCTTCGCGCCAGCCTCGTTCGACACAAACGACAGGTAGTCGCGAGCTTGCTTCGGAAGCTTTTCGTACTCCGTAATTCCTTGCGTCGACGCATGCCATCCAGGCAGCTTCTGGTAGACGCACTCGATTTTGTCATAGCCGCTGGCCTGCGCGGGCATGTCGGACGCGGTTTTTCCATTGATCTTGTATCCCACGCACACGGGGATCTCAGCCAGATCATCGAGCACATCAAGCTTGGTCACCACCAGCCACGAGGTACCGTTGATCATCCCCGAATAGCGTAGCAGCGGCAGATCGAGCCACCCGGTGCGCCGCGGACGCCCTGTGACCGCACCGTATTCATTGCCGCGCTTGCGCAGATTCTCGCCGGCATCACCTTTTTCTTCGCTCGGGAACGGTCCTTCACCCACTCGCGTGCAGTAGGCCTTAGTAAGAGCGATAACCGAATTGATAGCGTTCGGAGCAACACCCGAACCGATCACCGCGCCGCCGGAGGTGGCACTCGACGAAGTCACGAATGGATACGTGCCGTGGTCGATGTCGAGCATCGTTCCCTGTGCCCCTTCGAAAAGAATCGATTCGCCGGCGGTGAGCGCTTGATTCAACAGCACCGCTGTGTCACACACAAACGGCGCGACTTTTTCGGCAGCCTGGGCATATTCTGCGTACATTTTGTCGGCGTCGAGCGGCTCGGAGTTGAACAATGCGTGCGCAATCATATTCTTCTCACGCACAGCGTTTTCAATGTGCTTCTTGAGCAGTTGCAGATCAAGCAGATCGGCCACGCGCAAGCCGCGGCGGCCCATCTTGTCCTCGTACGCCGGGCCGATGCCGCGCGACGTGGTTCCAATCTTCACCCGCCCCGGTGCATTTTCCGCCGCCAGTTCGATCATGCGGTGGTAAGGCAGGATTACGTGCGCCCGATTCGAGACGAAAAGATTGCCGTCGACTTTCACGCCAGCATCGCGCAAGGCACCGACTTCTTTCAAAAAGGCAATCGGATCGAGAACGACACCATTGCCGATGACGCTGCGGCATCCGGTGCGCAGCACGCCGCAGGGAACAAGTTGCAGAATAAATTTCTTCCCATTGATGATGACGGTGTGGCCGGCGTTGTGGCCTCCGGCATAGCGGGCTACGACGGAGAAGTTCTCCGACAATACGTCGACGATCTTTCCTTTGCCCTCATCGCCCCACTGGGCGCCCACGATCACCGCGGTCTTGCCTTTGTTCACTGGAGGCTCCGTCTCAACAGATTTTAGGCAGACAGATGGCTGTGCTGCCCCGAGGTTCGCACACTCCTCACCCGCGGGGTCTGGTTCGCCAAAAAAATTACTGGGATATGAGCGGAGAAGACGTGTACGAGTTATTTTATCGTGCCCGTGATAGGGAAGCAACGCGCAGACCGGAAGCCCCGTCCGGTAAGATAGTTTTAAGGGTGCTCAATGAGGGCTCTGTGAAAAAAGTACTTCACTTCGATTCACCGCGCGAGTGGTATGTATGCGACGCCGCCATCGTCTTGTGCTTTGACAGCCGGTTCGATGCCGGATTTTCGAAATTTCTCAAGCATCTGGGAGTCACGACTCCCGACCCTATCCGGATTGCAGGAGGGGCCAAGGCTCTGGCTTCGCCGGACCGTGAGAGTGACCGCGCCTTCGTCGTCGAGCAGATCCAGAAATCAGCGAATCTTCACGGGACCAAGCGCGTCATTCTGATGCTCCACTCCGATTGCGGCGCCTACGGCCGACTGGCGAAATTCAAAGGAGATGCCGCCGCCGAGGCCGCTCATCATCAGCGTGAGCTCCATCGCGCCGCGGAGTATCTGCGGGCGGCGATTCCCGGTCTTGAGGTCGAAGGATACTTCGTCGATTTCGAAGGAATCTGGGACGCTGAGGTTGCCGTGGCGGAAGAGGCTCGCCCAGCCGTGTGAGATTGAGTTGCAGCTTTTGAGAATCGCTCGACTTTAAGCCTTGGCTGCGGCGCCCTTGGTCTCCAGTCCTTCGTAAACTTCTTCCGCTCGTTTTAGCGCTTCCTGAACGTTATCGCAGATATTCTCTTCGCCAATCACTTCCGCGAACTCCGCTTGATGAATGAGCTGCGAGGGCTGCTCGCGCGCGCCACATAGAATCAAAGTTCGCTTGTTGGAGTGGAGCTGTTTTGCGACTTCTTCGATGGCGAACAATCCCGTCGCATCGAGGGCAGTCATATTCCGTAGCCGCAGGATGACCACCGGCGGCAGGGTGTGCAGATTTTCCGTGACCGAGTTGATCTTGTCAGTCGCTCCAAACAAAAACGGCCCGTGAATGCGGAAGATGGTCGCGTAATACGGAATGTCTTTATCCTGCAGAATGTGCACACGTCCGTCTTCCACGTAGTCATCCGTCACCTGGGAAACCGTGGTCGTCGCCGCCACGCGGCTGATGAACAACAGCGCCGCCAGGATCATTCCGGCTTCCACCGCGACCGTGAGATCGGCAAATACAGTCAGTGCAAACGTCACCAGCCAGATGCTGATGTCGGTCTTAGTCAGCTTCAGTAGCTGTGGAATCTCCCGCCACTCACCCATGTTGTAGGAAACGATCATCAGAATTCCCGCCAGTGCCGCCATCGGCACATAGCTGACCAACGGAGCCGGAAACAGCAGAATGCACAGCAGTGTCAGTGCATGGATGATTCCTGCCACCGGCGATTGCGCTCCGGAACGAATGTTGGTCGCTGTGCGCGCAATCGCGCCCGTTGCAGGCAGCCCACCGAACATTGGCGAAAAGAAATTGGCCACGCCCTGCGCGACCAACTCCACATTGGGATTGTGCCGGTCGCCACTCATGCGGTCGGAAACAACCGCCGACATCAGTGATTCAATCGCTCCCAACATCGCCACAGTAAAAGCCGGGCCGAGCAAGCCGTGAATCAAGTCAGTACGAAATCTAGGAATCTGCAAATGCGGCAACCCGCCGGGGATGCCGCCGAAGCGCGTGCCGATCGTTTCCACCGGCAGTTTGAAGAAGTAGACCGCGCAGGTGGCAAGAATCAACGCCACAATCGGGCCAGGAATGCGGGGGGAAACAGCGCGGCAAACGATCAGCAACACGAGGGTAAATACGGCTAACGCCGTCGCGGTGAATGAAAGCGTGTGAAAATTCGCCGCCAGCGCCTCGATCCGCAGCCAGAACACCCCCGGAACTTTATCGATGTGCAGCCCGAAAAAATCTTTCACCTGGGTGCTGGCAATCAACACAGCGATTCCGTTGGTGAAGCCGATGACGACTGGACGAGGAATGAACTTCACCGCCATACCCAGCCCGGTCAGCCCCATGATCACCAACAGGAGGCCGGCCATGACGGTGCACATAAACAACCCATCTACACCGTGCACTGCAATGATCCCCGCGACGACAACCACGAAGGCCCCAGTCGGCCCGCCAATCTGCATCTTCGATCCGCCCAGCGCCGAAATCAAAAATCCGGTAACGATGGCGCAATAAATCCCAGCCTGCGGCGTCAGCCCCGACGCGATGGCAAACGCCATGGCCAGCGGCAAAGCCACCAGCCCCACCGTAATCCCCGCGATCAGATCGAGAAGAAATTTGTGACGGTCGTAGTCGCGCAGGCACAGGACAGACTTCGGAAGCCAATTTTCATTGAGGAAAGCACGCGCCATTTTCACATTATGGCAGGGGTAGATAGAATCGGGTAGACACGCTGGACGATGTCCGGGAGTGCCTTCTCTGATGCCAAAATTCGAAAAACACATCTTCGTCTGCGGGAATCAGCGCCCCGCGGGTCATCCCCGAGGATGCTGCGATCCAACCGCTGAGGCTCGTCTGCAAAAGTTGTTTAAACAGAAACTCGCCGAGCGCGGACTGAAGGGTAGAGTACGCGCGAACCAATCCGGCTGCCTCGACCAGTGCGAACATGGACCGAACATTGTGGTCTACCCCGATGCAATCTGGTACGGGCACGTAACGGAAGCCGATGTAGACGAGATCGTGGAGTCGCACATCATCAACGGCATACCGGTCGAACGCCTCCGGCTTGCCGATTCGTGCCTCAATACTGACTCGTGCGAACACCGCAAACCCCGGAACGGATAGCGGCTCGCATTGCAGCAAAGGCTGTAACCGGATGTAAACATTCCCGATCTAAGATGAGTTTGTACGCAGGGGAGGCTCCATGAATAAGGTCTTCCACTTCGACGCGCCGCGCGAAAAGTACCACTGCGACGCCGCCATCCTGTGGTGCTTCGACAATCGATTCGAACTCGGCTTCCGAAAATTTCTCAAACGCATCGGCGTGCTGAATTCCGATCCAATCAAGATCGCCGGCGGCGCGAAAGTTCTGGCTTCGCCTGAGCATGAGGCCGATCGCGAATTCATCGTCGAGCAGATTCGCAAGTCCATGCGCCTGCATGGAACGCGACGCGTCATCCTGATGGTGCACTCCGATTGCGGCGCCTACGGCGGACTCGCCGGCGGTTTCGGTGGAGACGCCACGGCCGAAGCTGCGCATCACGAGCGCGAATTGCAGGTCGCCGCCGCCAATCTGCAGAAAGCGATTCCCGGCATCGAGGTGCAGGGATTCTTCGTCGACTTCGAGGGCATCTGGGATGCTGAACTAGCATCCGCCAGACCGGGCCAGCGGAAAAACGAGGTGCATGACGCCACGCTGGCAACCGTGGGCTGATAGAATTTTTTCTCTTGCAGTACCTAGTACTCAGTACCCTGTACTCAGCTAGTCTCATCGCCCAAGTATTGTCTGAAATACTGAGTACTAGGCACCTGCACTGAGTACTAGGCACCTGCACTGACTACTCATTATGCCTGCTTACTTTACTCCCGAACTTTTTCGTTTCCTTTCTCGCCTAAAACGCAACAACGATCGCGACTGGTTCCTCGCTCACAAAGACGAGTATGAGCAACATGTTCGCCAGCCTGCCCTGCGTTTTATTACTGACTTCGCGGCGCCGCTGTACGACATCACTCCGCACCTCGTCGCCGACCCTCGCCCAACGCGAGGCTCTCTTTTTCGCATCTATCGCGACACGCGCTTCGCCGCCGACAAGCGCCCTTACAAAACGAACATCGCCATGCGGTTTTCGCACCGAGGCAAGAACGTCCACTCGCCGGGGTTCTATCTCCATCTCGAGCCCGGAGGATGTTTCGCGGCGTCGGGCCTGTGGCATCCCGAGCCTGACACGCTGCTTAAGGTTCGCAACGCGATCGTCGCGCGCCCGAAGGAATGGCGAGCGGTCCGCAAACTCCTCAACTGGGACGACGCAAGCAGGCTTTCCCGTCCACCGCGTGGCTTTCCCAGCGATCACGAATTCGTGGATGACCTGAAGCTGCGCGATCTAGGCACTTCAGTGGAGTTCACCGAAGCCCAGGTATGCAGTCCCAAGTTCATGGCGACGTACGCGGCAGCCTGCCGCAAGATGTCGCCTCTTGCCGTGTTTCTCAGTAGCGCCCTGAGTCTGCAGTTCTGATTCTGGTGTATGTGGGGACAGCCGCCCTCGGCTGTCCAGGTCGAGCGAAAGCTCGACAGCCTCATTCGCGAGACTGGCCAGCTGCGAGGGTTATCTCGCTCCGACATCTTGAGAGATTGAAAGAAGCTGGTAGGCCCGGCAGGATTCGAACCTGCAACCCTCGGATTAGAAATCCGATGCTCTATCCGTTTGAGCTACGGGCCCGCGGTAAGTACTACGAAACCGTCCAGATAATTGTAACGGTCTCAGTATCGCATGTGGCCTAAAGTTGCTCGCTAGACCATCGCTCCGAGGCTTCTTTTACCAGGAAACCCATCTTGGGGTGGCTTGGCTCGAAGTGAACTGTAATTCCGTACTCGGCAAGCGCTTCTGACGTGACCGGTCCGATCGATGCGACTCTAGATCGATTGAGCCCCGCAATCACTCCATCGCGTGCGTTCATTTGTTCGGCCACTTGCACCAGATGATGGACCTGCACGGCGGCGGTGAAAAGAACCACGTCTACGCTGCCTGCTTGCAAGGATTTGATCGCTTCCTTCATCGATCCGAGATCGTCAGGCAGCGCCCAATCGTAGACGTGGACTGTGATTGTTTTCGCGCCGCGCTGCTGTAGTCCTTCGATCAGCTGCGGACTGGGCACGCCGTGCTCCTGCACAGCGACGCTTCTGCCCGCCAGAGACACTTTATTCGTATCTAGTACCTGTAGGATTTCTCTCCACGTATTCGGCTCGGGAACCGTCCAGGTAATGGGGACACCAAGCTCTTTCAAAGCTGCAACAGGCTTGGGTCCACGCGCGAGAACGGAAGTCGAGCTTAGGGCGGAAATGAACTGCTCCCGCGAACAGAACAGCTCGATGGCACGCGACAAAGCCCTCGTGCCGACACCAGTGAGAAAAATGACGAGATCGAGCTTGCCTTCGAGCAGCGCGGTGACGAAACGAGGGACGTCAGCGCTGTTCTGTACCGGAACTTCCTTCGTCGCAGGTGCGACGATCGCTCGACCGCCGTAGTTCGCAATCAGTTTGGCGATTTCAGAAGAGCGGCGGCTCTCAAACGCAAGCACACTGCGTCCGGCGAAGCCAGCCCCGGATTTGATCTGTTCTAAAGGGAGATTCGTTGCCATCCGAACGATCGTAGCATTTTCAGTGCTTTTTCTTTTCCATGCAAATGCGGCTAGTCGGCTTCTAGGTCAGTATTCAAGTCCGGACCGCCTGAGAAAACTTCTTTTCGCCGATCTTCAGTGCCTCCGGAAAATACGCTGCCTGCACTCCGTTCACGGTCGTCAATCAGCTGCGCCACAACTCCAGCGAGGTTGCGATCAACCGGAACCAGATCCAGAATCTGCTCGCCCGCAGCAGCCGCCGGACCGGTCCGTCCGTTCACGTAGATCGCGACCGCTTCGATGAGCTCTCCGTTGATCTTTGTCTTCAGTCCTCTAAATCCGATATCAAAGGCCTGATGATTCCCGCATCCCGCCGGACATCCTGACCAGTGGAATGACAGCGGCTCGCGGGTCGTTCCCAGGCAATCTTCCGGCGCGCTGGCCAGTTGCTCGGCGTGGCGCTTGGTGTCGATCTGCGCCAGATTGCAGAAGTCGGTCCCCGTACACGCCACCACATTGCGCCGGAAAGGAGAAGGCGTGGGAGTGAATTCGTGCAGCAGACCTTCGTCGAGCAGCGAATCCACCTGCGCAGCTTTCACATTGGGGATGATGGCGTTTTGACTCATCGTGAGTCGAATATCTCCACTGCCGTAGGTCTCGGCCAGCCGCGCCAGCTCGTCCATCTGCCCGGGATCAAGCCTTCCAACAGGAACGCGCATACCAACGGCGAGCATTCTAGGCAGGTTCTGCTGCATGACGCCGATGTGATCGCTGTGGTGGAAGTTCGGCCGCACATCACGGCCTGCGGGTTCAAGTTTGCGACCGAGGCGATCGGCCAACTCTTGGCGGATGCGAGTTACGCCCCACTCATCCACTAAAAATGCGAAGCGGCATTTCGAGCGCGCATCGCGCGGGCCGTGATCGCGGAACAGGCGAATGAGTTCTGCCGCAACCAGCGGAGCGTCTTCCTGCTTAACAAAAACGTCCAGCGGCGAGGCAATCGTGAAGCCTCCCGAACCCATTTTTCCGCCGACGAGCAGGTTGAATCCCGCGCGATCGGTGCGCAAGGCCGGAACCAGCGCCAGGTCCTGCGATTCGGCGGGAGTGCAGTTTTCCAGGCATCCAGAAACGACTACGTTGAACTTTCGCGGCAGGTCGGTGAATTCCGGATTGCCATCCTTCCCGACGAGAAGTTGATCCAACGCTGCGACCGTGGGAGATGTGTCGAACAGTTCATTCAGCGCCAGCCCGGCAAGCGGGCAACCACAGATGTTGCGGACATTGTCCATGCCCGTTTGCAGAGAGTGCAGGTCGACTCCACGCAGCCGGTCAAAGATTTCCGGCACGCTCGCCAGGGTGAAGCCGCGAAGCTGAATCTGCTGGCGCGTCGTGATGTCGACCACACAATTTCCCAACCGGCGCGAAAGATCGGCAATGGCCCGGAATTGCACGGCAGTAGCAAAGCCGTTCGGCATGCGAATCCGCAACATGAAGCGCCCTGGGGCGTAGGCTTGCGGAAGAAAATGCCCAGCCATTTGAGCAGGTCTTTCTCGGCAGGAGTCAGCGCTTCGTGGCCGCGCGCGATGATCTCAACCAGATCTTCGCGTATGCGTAGACCATCGCCACGCTTAGAGGCCTTGTAACTCTCGATTGCGTTGCTGCCTGTCTGCACACAATCCCCCGGGCACCGCGTGGAATGGGCGCAATCTAGCGGACCGAGCGGGAAAGGAGAAATCGAAAGTATCTATGCGAAGGATCAGCGAACAGAGCGTTCCGTGCGGCGATTGAAAATAAACAGTTTCGGGGGTGAGAGTGTCTTCAACAATAACTTTTCATATCGCTGTGATGAATACTTTTCATACAACCATTGCGATGTTTGCTGAGCTCCGAGATGATTCAGTGAACGCGAAGTGAATCGGAGCCTGTGTATAATGATGAACTTACCGCACGCAGTGGGCGCTTAACTCAGCGGTAGAGTGCCATCTTCACACGGTGGAAGTCATAGGTTCGAATCCTATAGCGCCCACCAACTCCATCTTGGTCACAATGCTACCGTAGTTTCTTGTCATTCTGGCCGGGAGCACGGTTGGCATCAGCTTTCCTCAAGCAAGTGCCTTGGAAAATATCCTTTTGCGCGGCGCTCTCTTTCGCTTGCGCAGGACTGCCAACCATAGAAATCCATCGTTTTCGGCATGGCAAAGACATCCGAGCTGGAGTATTATTCCCGACACACAATTCGACGCAGGGACACGGAATGAGTCGTTTGCTTGGGTGACGCGTTATTCGCTACTCCCGTAGTTTAAACACGCATTGAGGCACTTCTAGATCCGGGTTGTTTTCATGCGCTTTAGGCAAAATACAACGAAATATGCACTCGGTGTACTTGCTGCCATCGCTGCCCTCTTGCTACGCAAAGTGCTCGATCCACTCCTGGGGAGCGAGAATCCTTATCACACCGCCTGGGCCGCAGTCGTGTTTTCCGCGTGGTATTGCGGCGTCGGGCCGTCCATTGTTACCGTCGTGGTAATTCTCGCGGGAATCTGGTACTGGTTCTTGCCTCCTTACAGCACGTTCACGCTGCAAAGCAAAACAGAAATTTTCGGAATGTTCGGATTTCTCTTCTTCTCTGCTGTGATTGTGCTTCTGGGAGAAACCACGCGGCGCAGCATCACCAATCGCGAACAGGCGGAGGAGCAACTCAGGATTGCGCGTGATGAGTTGGAGGATCGGGTTCGTGAGAGGACGGCAGCTCTGAAAGAAAGTGCGGCCGCGTTGGAGCAGAAGACAGCCGAGGTAGTCGAGAAGGCTTCCATGCTCGATTCGGCCAATGACGCTATTTTCGTAAGAACTGCGGCAGACACGATTTCCTACTGGAACAAAGGGGCAGAGAGGTTGTACGGATGGACGCGAGAGGAGGTCATCGGTCGCTCTCCGCATGAAATATTGCACACCGAGTTCCCAATCCCACTTCAGGACATTCAAACAAGGGAAAGCTGGGTAGGAGAACTTCGTCACACGAAGCGTGATGGATCCCAGATCGTTGTTGCCAGTCATTGGACGACGCTACGAGACGACCGAGGCAATGCGACGGGATGGCTTGAAATCAATACCGATATCACCTCGCGCAAACGAGCGGAAGATTCCGCCCGGAGCCTGAGTAGCCGCATCCTCAATCTGCAAGATGCGGAACGCCGCCGCATTGCCAGGGAACTGCACGACAGTCTGGGGCAATATTTGGCCGCTTTAAAAATGAATCTTGATGGCATATCGCTTTCTGTCGGCGAAGTGAACAAGGTCGCCGCCGATTGTTCCAGTATTGTCGAAAAGTGCCTGACGGAAACTCGCACGATTTCTCATCTCCTTCATCCGCCATTGCTGGATGAGCTCGGGTTAGGTTCGGCGGCTCGCTGGTATGTCGACGAGTTCGCCCGGCGAAGTGGAATCGCAGTAAATTACGAAATTTCGCCAGATATTGTGCGCCTGCATTCTGACATAGAGATTGCATTGTTTCGCGCGCTGCAGGAGGGCCTGACGAACGTCCACAGGCATTCTGGAGCTTCTTCGGTTGATATTCGCCTGAGGCTGGAGGGCAAGCGGGTTCTTCTGGAGATTCGGGACAACGGTCGAGGCATAGCACACGAACAGCTAAGTCGCCTTTTAGATGGCGGGTCGGAAGCTGGAGTCGGTCTGGCTGGATTGCGAGAGCGTCTGCGGGAGTTGGAAGGGGCACTAGAAATAAAATCGGATAGGACCGGAACCAGGCTGGTCATAGTCGCCCCTATCGTGACCAAGCCGACGGAACCAGACGCCCTTGTTGCATAGCCGGCAAGTCAGTGGGTGACTCTAAGCCGCCACGGTCACTTTCCAAAAGGCGTTCATACCGGACTGCCCAGTCGTGACCCTTACCTGAGCTTCTTTTTTGCCATGTTTCGGAGCGCCAGCCGGACATTGTAGCCTTACGGCGTGTCCCGCCGTTTTTCGGTCGAGACCTGCCCTGAACGTCCATCCATCGCGGCATGGCGTTCGAATCCGGAGTGATGCGCCTGAAATCAACCAGACCTTTAAATATGCGCTTCGGCGTGATTACAGCGCTCCTAATCTCCCGCCGTCCCACGTCCTGCCGATTCGAAAAAACACTGCTCAGTCATAATTTTTTCTGCATGATCCTTGATCACCTCTTCAGGTATAATTCGCCGCACTCGGGACCGGAATCGTCTTCAGCTTGTTGCCCTGAGAATAAACCACAGGAAATCGAAGAGACGCAGGGGAAGAAAACAGGTGATTTTCTTCTCACGTGTTTTCATCCGTGCGTTGCCTTCTCCCCTGGGAGGCAATATCGATGAGGCAAATTCGTCTGCAAGTAAGTGGTAAGCGGCACGAGCAGTGGCACCGGTTTGTCATTCGATACCGGCAGGGTGCAAAGCGAGCGCTCGCGGTATCTGTGCTTCTCGTCTCGTTCGCAACAGCGCAATCCACGAGTCAGCTGAATGGCAGCGTTGCCGACCCGTCCGGCGCGGCGGTTGCCGGCGCAAAGATCACGTTGACCGACTCGGCCACCGGATTTCAGCGGACTGCCACCAGCAACAGCAGCGGCCTCTATCAGTTCCTGGAAGTTCCTCCCGGCGGATATCACCTCGATGCAAACGCAAGCGGCTTTGCGCCCTATTCAGTCGCGAAAGTCACACTGCTCGTCAAATTGCCCTCCACCGTAAACATCCAGCTGCGAGTAGGAACCTCAACGACATCGGTGACAGTCGAAGGCGAAGCCCCGCTGGTCAATCGCACCGACGCCACACTTGGCAACGTCGTCGAAGGCGACCAGATCGCAGAATTGCCCATTGCCGATCGCAACGTCGTTACGTTGCTAAGCCTCCAGCCTGGAGTGTCGTACGTGGGCAATCAAACGTTGACGCAGCAAGATACTGACACGCGCGGTGGAGCTGTGAATGGTGTACGTAGCGACCAATCCAACGTTACCCTCGATGGCATTGGCGTCAACGACCAGAATTTCGGCTACTCTTTTTATAGCGTCCTGAATGTACCGCCCGATTCAATCGACGAATTCCGCGTCACCACCGCCAATTCCAATGCCGATTCGGGATACTCCAGCGGCGCTCAAGTCTCGCTGGTAACGAAAAGCGGCACCAATAACTTTCACGGCTCGGCCTACGAGTACAACCGCAACACCGTCTTCAGCGCCAACGATCCGTTCCTCAAGGAATCTCAGGTCAGCGCCGGCGAGCCCAACACGAGACCGGAGCTATTGCGCAACGTATTTGGCGTTACCTTAGGCGGGCCGATCAAAAAGAACCGGCTTTTCTTCTTCGCGAACTACGAGGGGCGCCGCGATGCTCAGGCAACGAGCGAGATACGCACCGTGCCCAGCGCCTCTCTGCAGAATGGCTTCATGCAATACCAGTGCGCAGACACATCTGCTTGTCCGGGCGGTTCAGTAACCGATCCAACGAGTGGCTATTCCGTAAATGTGCAATCCGGTTTCTTTGCACTGACACCCACACAGATCACAGCCATGGACCCTGGAAGCACCGCAACCGGTCAAAAAGGCCCGAATGCCGCGATACAGGCTCTTCTCAAGCAATATCCGACGGGAAACCAAAGTGGCGGCGACAATCTGAATACCCTGGGCTACCGTTTTGCCTCACCTGCAGACTCGAGCTACAACACCTACATTTTCCGCGGGGACTGGAATATCAATAACAGCGGATCGGAGACCTTGTTCCTCCGTGGGCAGACCCAAAATTTTAAGGAGCCTGGGGCAGAGCAATTCCCGGGGCAACCCCTACAAACCACTACGCTCGATGACAGCAAGGGCATCACCGTCGGACTCACCTCACTGATCAACCCGAAGCTGATCAACAACTTCCATTGGGGTTATACTCGTCAGGGAGGCAAGACCGGCGCAAGCATTCTTTATCCGGGCGTCTACCTGAGCGGGATTGACAACTTAGTTCCTTTCGCAAAATCCCAGCGCCCTACCATTTTCTTCGTTCCTGTCAACCAGTTCACCGACAGTTTGAACTGGACGCGGAGAAACCACACGCTTGAATTCGGCGGCGATTTCTTCCTGATTCGCAACAACCGGTCGAGCTACACGGAGGCGTTCTCCGACGTTCAAACCAACCCGGTCTATCTCTTCGGCGGAGGAATTTCCGAGCAAGGTAACCCCAATCCGCTGAATCCAGCGAACAACGGCCCGGTCCCCGGAGGGTGTAACCCTGTGACCGGAAATGGTTGCTACCCTGCGGTGTCTCAGACCTTTGCTGCGAATTACGACCAGGCCATCGGCATCCTTTTGGGTATCTTTGCTGAAGGCGACGGCATTTACAACTTTGCTCGTAACGGCACGGCGCTGGCCCAGGGAACGGCGATCAACCGACGTTACGCGATCAATAACTACGAATTCTACGGGCAGGATGCCTGGCGGGTTACGCCGCGGCTCACGGTCACATATGGGCTGCGGTGGGTGCTGGAAGCTCCGCCCTACGAAACCAACGGATTGCAGGTCGCGCCGTGCGTAGAGGCCACGGGCGGCGGCTGCTCCAATCAAAACCTCGCCGGCTGGTTCAACCAGACCAGGCAACTCATGAACCAGGGTCAGCCCGCCAACAACGCCGGCGAAGTAAGCTTCATTCTTGGCGGACCCAAGAATCATGGTCCCGCCATGTGGAACTGGGACCACAAGGATTTTTCTCCAAGAATTGCAGTCGCTTGGGCGCCTGATACAGGCGACGGCCTGGCCTCAAAGATTCTCGGGAAGAAAGACCAGTTCACGATCCGCGCCGGATACAGCATCATGTATGACCACTTCGGCATTCCTATCGTGAACAGCTTTGACCAGAACGGCTCCTTCGGCCTCTCGAGCCAGATCGGAAATGCTGCGGGCATTCCGACGGTCCAAGGCGCCCCACGCTTTACCTGCCTTACGCCCGGATCGTCTGGCCAATCGTGCCTGCCGACACCCTGTCCACAGCTGTCAGGACCCAGTTGCTTGTTCGGGCCTGCTCCGACGGGCGGTTTCCCTGTCACCCCGGCAGCGGGCAACTTCGCCATCAACTGGGGGTTGGACCAAAGTCTGAAGACCCCTTACTCGCATGTCTTTAATTTTTCACTTCAGCGCCAACTTTCCAATCGATCATCGCTCCAAGTCGCATATGTGGGCACGGTCGCCCGACGTCTGCCCATGCAGGCCGATCTAGCTATGCCCGCCAACCCGACCGATCCCGCCAGCGGCATGACTTATTTCCAGGCAGCCGCGACTCTTTCGAAGTACTCCACCCTCAACCAGGGTTTGAATGTGAATCAGCTCCAGCCGATACCATTCTTCGAGAATATGTTCCCTGCGTGGAGCACAGTAAATTCAAACGAGCTACCCAGTGGCCCGAACGGATGCGGGACAGTTCCCAGCAATCCCACGGCGACGCAAGCGATCTACGGGCTTTGGAATTGCTATCTCCACAACGAGACTCTGGCCTTGTTCAACCTCGACCTGCCCAATGTGGTGACCGGCCTTAGCACTCCAAATAGCAAGTTCGGCCCATATACATTCTTCCATGACCAGTTCAGTTCGCTCTATTCTTGGCGCAACATCGGCACCTCCGACTACAACGCCCTGCAGGTAAGTTACAACGTCCGCTGGGGAGCAAACCTGCAAGGGCAATTCAACTACACATTCTCAAAGGCGTTTGACGAGGCCTCGGCAGCCGAACGCATCGGTCCTTACGAGGGAACGGGAGGAACAGGCAACGATTTGAACGGCGGCGGAATTGTGATCAATGCGTGGAACCCTCTATCGCTGCGCGGACTTTCCGATTTTAATGCTTTCCATCAGGTCAATGCGAACCTTGTCTATCGTCTCCCCTTCGGTAAGGGTCAGATACTGGCGGCAAACGCGAGTCCGTTGCTCAACGAATTGATCGGCGGCTGGCACACGTCCGGAGTGTTGCGCTGGACCAGCGCGTTCCCCATCACAGTTGACAACGGTAGCGGCTGGCCTACCGACTGGAATATCGAAGGCGATGCCGAGCCCAATGGTCCGCCTCCGCAGATGGCCACCACAAAGAATGCCGTTGTGAATGGTACCTATGTGGGACCGGACATGTTTGCGCATCCTGATTTGGCACAGGCGGCCTACCGCATGGATTACCCGGGCGAATCCGGCGTCCGCAACAGCGTGTTTGGCGACGGCATGTTCAATGTCGACACGGGTGTCAGCAAGGATTTCCCTCTCGGTGAGCAGCGGCGTCTGGAGTTCAGCTGGCAGGCGTTCAACGCATTCAATTCCGTGCGATACGACGTGCGGAAGGCTCAGCCCGCGCTGTCTCAAGCGGTGACGAATTTCGGCCAATACACCTCAACAATCACCTCGCCGCGCTTTATGCAGTTCGCCCTGCGCTTCGCATTCTGACCCCCCGGGCCATTTGGAGGCCATGGTTCTGCGTGGTAGCCTACTGGCTGGACGGCGTTGAAACGGTATCCGGCCCGGTTGCCGTCCAGATCGCTTTTCCAGCTCGGCATGGCGCTCGAACCCAAACCCGCGGGCACAGACCTATCTCATTCATCTAATAGGACTTCTACGACTCCCTCCGGCGGTAACGGGGCGCAACTTTCTGGTGATGATGGGGTTGACACTAGTGTGAGCACCGCCGCACTGGATCGAGGCATGCTGATGGCTGCGACCACGCCGCCACACGCCTTTCAAGCAGTTGCGGAAGCGACAACGGACGCGGAGGTCATGCTCCGGGTCAAGGCGGGCGATCAGTCGGCGTTCGATTACTTGGTGCAAAAGTATCGGCGGTCGATGGTGAGCTTCATGTACCGGATGGCACATAATTCGGCAGCGGCCGAAGATCTGGCACAGGAAGTGTTCCTGCGTGTATATCGTTCGCGTGATAACTACGAGGCCAGTGCGAAATTTACGACCTGGCTCTATCGCATCGCGACCAACCTCGCGGTGAATCATGCGCGCGACACGCGCCATGAGCGCCCGGAGTTGACGGTAAGCCTCGACGAACCGGATGAGGAAAGCGGCACAACACTCGAATTGTCCGACGGAAAGCTGACCGCCGAGCAGTCCATGGTGCAGCGGGAACGCATGATGGCCATCCGGCGCAAGGTGGAAGCGCTGCCGGAGTTGCAGCGGCTGGCGGTGATCATGCACAAGTATCAGCAGATGGATTACAAGCAGATTGCTGAGGTGCTCAAGAAGAGCGAGTCCGCGACCAAGTCGCTGCTCTTCCGGGCCTATGAGACTTTGCGGGAACAGTTAAAAGAATATGCGTAGTTTTTCTGTGTGTAGGACAGTGGCGGAGAGAGTTGAGGGAATTTGGTTATGAACTGCAATGAGATTCGGGAAAGGATGCCCGACGTGGCCGCTGGGTTCAGCGAGTTCACGCCGGAAGAAAGCAAGCATCTGGAAACTTGCGCCGAGTGCGCGCAGCAGTTGAATGGCATGCGCTCCACCATGTCGCTGCTCGATGAATGGCAAGCGCCAGAGCCTTCGCCATATTTTGACGTACGGCTGCAAGCCCGTCTGCGCGAAGAAATGGCTAAGCCACAAGTAGGATGGCTGTCGTGGTTCCGCCGCCCGGTACTGGCGGCGGCACTGACCGTTCTGATGGGAGTTGGCGTAGGCTTGTTCTTCACGCGAGGCAGCGGGATTTACAACCCACCTCCAGACTTGAAGTCGGATAACTTTGAGCCCGGCAGCGCAGTAAGCGATCTGCAGGCTCTGGATGCAAATCACGAGCTGTATTCGGATTTCGAGTTGCTCGATGACCTTGATGTACAGCAGGATGTTGTTGCAAATCCATAAGGTCAGTAGAGGTTTAAGAGAATTCGCGTGTGTAGTCTCTGGGGCGAAGACTGCTGATTGGTTAAAGGCTGTTTCAAAGCAAGGACACAGGAAGGTGAGTCGAGGGAAATCCATCACGGGATGGCTGGCGGCTGCGTGTCTCGCGGTGACGGTGGCTATTCCCCCTCTCGGCCTGGCGCAACGAGGAAATTTTCATCCTGCACTGCAGAGACCTGTGAGTCATCCGCCGGCACATCCACCGCAGGCGCATCCCCAGGCTCATCCACCGCAAGCTCATCCGCCACAACCTCATCCGCAGCAGCAGGTGCATCCTCAACAGCCGCCTCATCCGCAGCAGACCGGCCACGCAGGCGACTGGCTGCGCAAATATAAGGATCTTCCTCCAGCCGAGCAGCAACGGGCACTGCACAACGATCCGGCATTCCAGCACTTGCCGCCAGCGCAGCAGCAGCAACTCCAGCAGCGGCTTAACCATTTCTCTAGTCTTCCGCCGCAACAGCAGATCCGCATGTTGAACCGGATGGAAACCTGGGAACATCTGACCCCAGAGCAGAAACAACACGCAAGGCAGGTTTTCGGCCAGATCAAGCAGTTGCCGCCAGATCGTCAGCGTGCGGTGACTACGGCGATCCACGACCTGCGCCCCATGTCACCGGAACAGCGCGAACGCGTGATCAATTCCGATCGCTTCAAGGGAATGTTTTCCGATCATGAGCGCGACATGATGCGGGGGGCTACTCAATTGCCTTTGGCGGCCGCCGAGGATGAGACGTCAACGCACTAAGATCGGACCTTGGACCTCGGGCGTCAGGCCTCAGGCTTTGGGGCCTCAGCGGTCTGAGGTCCGAAGTCTGACGCTTGAGGTCTGCCTTTAATTCATCAGCGCCAGGGCACGCCGGATCGATAACGACATCTGCTTAATTTCATCAGCGTCCGACGCTTCCGGCGACATGCGCAGATATTCATTCAGATCCTCAGCAGCAAGTCGCTGCATACCCAAGCTATAACGCAGAAGTGCGCGCTGCTTCAGATCTTCGGCCGATTTTGGATAGATCACCAGAATGAGGTCGGCGATGGGTAGCGCTTTACGGAAGTTACGGGTGGAGAGGTAAACGGTTTTGAGGTTATTGAGCATCCGTGTCAGAATCTGGCGGCGCGTAATGGGACGCAGAAATTCCGGGCGCATCTTCATTTCACCAGAATAGATTTCGTCGAGGCGGCTCTGGCAATCCTGGCGGCTTAGAATGTCGCCGCGGTTGAAGCAGTCGATCAGAGCTTCTTTGCCATTTTCCGCGTAGTGCTTCAGCAAAAAATGTCCGGGCAAACCGATCCCCGACAAACGCAAGCCAACGCGCCTCGCGACCTCCATATAGACAATTGAAAGTGTGATTGGAATGCCCAGGCCGCGGTCGAGCACGTCGTTCAGGAAAGAATTGCGTGGGTCGTAATAGTCTTCGCGGTTTCCGCTGAGATTGACTTCGTCAAAGAGCACACGATTCAGGGCTTCTAACGCGTGTTGCGGGTTGTGATCAAATGTCAGTCCGGCGACACGGCCCGCCAACGCTTCGATTCGCGCTGCATACATTTCCAGATCGAGGCGGGGATATTCCGTTCGTGCCACCACCAGAGAAGCCCGGACCAGATCGATGGTTTCGTCCTCGAGATCGGGACCTGCGAAGACCGAGAAGGATTCAATCAGTTCTGCTGAGGCCGTGTAACGCACCTGCTGATGCTAGCAAACCGGGGCTTGGTCGAAATTGGCCCAGAGGTGCCATTTGGTGGCTATTTCCGGCTATGCACGGAAGAAATTACGCGCGATGAAAAATACATTCGCCGGGCGCTCGCCCAGGCGCCGCATGAAATAGGGATACCATTCGGTTCCAAACGGGATATAGACGCGCATGCGCCAGCCGTCACGCACCAAACTTTGTTGCAGGTCGCGGCGAATGCCGTAGAGCATCTGGAATTCAAAGGCTTCGCGTGCGATCTTTTCGCGGGTGGCAAAGGCCTGGGCTTCGCGGATGATCTTCTCGTCATGCGTGGCCAAGCCGTGGTAGGTGCCACTCTTCATCAGAACCTTCATCAGTTTGACGTAATTCGCGTCCACGTCGGCTTTATCTGCGAACGCGATGGTCGCGGGCTCTTTGTATGCGCCCTTGCACAAGCGGATGCGGATCTTCTCGCTCAGCAGTTTCTCGATGTCGCTCTCGGAACGCTTGAGATAAGCCTGGATCACCGTCCCGACACAATTCCCGTTGCCCGGCATGCGATGAAGTTCATGCACGAAATCCAGCGTGCGCTGCGTGTAAGGAGAACCCTCCATATCGACGCGAACAAAACCCTTGGGCGTCATCGCAGCGGCCTTAGCCACAAGGCCGGCGACAATGTCGCGGGCCAGCTTTTCGTCGACATCGAGACCCATATGTGTCAGCTTCAGGCTGATATTGGCGTTCAGTTTGTTGGCGGTAATCTGCGTAAGAATCTCATCGTAGAGCTTCGCGCTGTGGCGAGTCTCGTCGGGATTCGTGACGTTCTCTCCCAGATTGTCGATGGTCACACTCATACCTGCACGGTTGACAACCTGCGTGACGCGCACGGCATCTTCAATTTCCGTTCCTGCGACGAAGCGGCTGGAAACTTTGTGTCCGATTGAGGACCTTTCGGCGAAATTTCGCAGGGAACGATTTTCGGAGAGACGCACGAAAAACGTCCTTAACATGAAGAACCTGCCAGCGGTGGAAGGATTGAATTCTGGGAAACGGGGAAAGAAATGACAAGCGGCAGCATGAAGATCACAGAAAGTTGTATCACAAAGAGGCCGCCATGCAGGAGGACTCCGATCACATCACAGGTTGCAGGATTAGTCCGGGGGAGAGAATTTGACTTGCACCAGTTCGTGCGACTCGTGCGCAGAAGGTTCCCATTTCCACTGGCGCACAGCCTTTGCCGCAGCCTGCGCTAACACGGGATGTCCTCCGATGACGTTCACATCCTTAACGCTGCCATCAGGTGCAACCAATGCGTCAACTTTGACGATTCCCTCTAGCGCCATGCTACGGGCCAGAGATGGATATGGTGGAGCGGGGTGCTCTAGCAATTTGCGCTTGGAGGGTTCTTGGGCCTGAGAATGAATGAGAGCCAAAAACGACAGGGCAAAAAACAGGCCTCGTACTGCACTCCGGTGTGTCAAGGGGCTCATTTGCGGATGCGTCTAATAAAAGCATTGTCAGATGTTAAGGTCATGCAGAGAACAAGCGCCTATCTGCTTACTGATCCTCGAACTTGATTTCGATCATTTCCCTGGTTTCGCGAGCAGACGGCTCAAATTTCCAGTGTTCCACAGCGGTGACTGCACTCTGCGTAAGGATCGGGTGGCCGCCTTTCACGGCGACGGATTTGACCGTTCCGTTCGGAGAAATCACGGCTTCAACTTTGACACTGCCATGAATGTGCATCGATTGGGCCAACGTGGGATAAGCGGCGGGAGTCTTTACCAACGCCTTCCGTGGGACATCGGCAGGCTCTTGCGCATGGCTGCGAGTCGGGCTAAAAGCAAGGGTGAGAAACAGAATTCCAAGTGAAACCGCACGAACCTTCATAGTGAGAGCAGTCTAAGAAAACTCTCATTTCGACAGGAGATAACGAAGGTATTGACACGCATGGCGGACATGCACCCGTTGCCCCTGTAGAGGTCTCTGTTTTCAATCACTTACTGTGTTCTTCCAGGAATCTCTCTGCTTCGATCGCGGCCATGCAGCCTGTGCCCGCGGCCGTAATCGCCTGGCGATAACGCCGGTCCTGTACATCGCCGCAGGCATAGACGCCATGCACGCGCGTGTGGACGTAGTTGTGCGTCTTGAGGTAGCCATCGGCGTCGGTGTCAAGCTGGCCGGCGAACATCTTCGCGTTCGGCTCGTGGCCGATGCCAAGGAACAGCGCATTGGTGGGGAAATCCCAAACCTTGCCAGTCTTCACATTGCGGAGTTTCAGTCCAGTGACCTCTTGCTTGCCGGCGTCGTAGACGTCTTCGACGACGGTATCAAGCAGGAACTGAATTTTTTCATGATGCTGTGCACGTTCGAGCATGATCTTCGACGCGCGGAAGGCATCGCGGCGATGAATGATCGTCACCTTCGTTGCGAAGCGTGTGAGGAAAATGGCTTCTTCCATCGCGGAATCTCCACCGCCGACCACGACAATTTCTTTCCCTGAAAAAAAGAAGCCGTCGCAGGTCGCGCACGACGAAACTCCGTGCCCGATGAGCTGTTGCTCGTGCGGCAGGCCCAGCCATCGAGCCGAAGCGCCGCTGGCAATAATCAGTGTTTGCGCGTGAACTTGTTGATGGCTGAGATGCAGCAGAAAGGGGCGCTGGCTCAGATCGACACTGGTCAGGTGCGCCATGCGATACTCTGCGCCGAATCGTTCGGCCTGCTTGCGCATGTTTTCGACAAGCTGTGGCCCCATGATTCCTTCAGGGAATCCGGGGAAATTTTCGACCAGCGTTGTGAGGGAAAGCTGCCCACCGGGCTCATGGCCCTCAACGACCAGCGGTTTCAGGTTGGCACGCGCGGTGTAAAGGGCTGCGGTGTGTCCGGAGCATCCGGAGCCGATGATGACAACGTTTCGAGTTTCGCTCATGAATAGTTTTTCTAGCTGCGGATTAGATGGCTGAGTTCAGATTTTGATGCAGGGCCGCGAAATGCTTAGATGAATATCGACGACTACTTCTTCTCTGACACGGGCTTGGGCGCCCTAGGCTTGGCCGCCACTTTTGGCTTCGATGCGTTATCGATTTTCGCCAACTCCTCCGGCACGATCGTCTTCACTCCCAATAGTCCCCGATAGTTTGCCAACACCTCAGACGCGCTGCGGAATAACGGCTCATACATAGTCTGATCCGGTGCCGGACCGCCCTCAGAGGCCGAGCAACGTGCGAGCGCGACCGACGACTTTCCGAAGCGCTCCAGCCGAACCCGATTGACCGGCGTGTTTGCGGTAAGCATCGCATCTGCGCTGGCAACAGAAGAAGCGCTGTCTTCCAGCGAAACCATAATTAGATCTTTGGGATCGCGCACGTGCAGCACCAGCGTCTCCACCATCGTGCTTCCGTCGTTGCTGAACGAGTACTGCACGCTCGCAAATAACGCCTGCACTGAAAATTCATGGCGAATACGGACGTAGCTCGCCACCGACGGCTCACCTGCAACGTGACCAGGCTGTCCGGCGGCTAATATGGCCGGCATGTCGGTCAGCGTCGAACGCCCACGCGAGACTTCAAAGTCAGCATCGAACAACGGCTGCTTTGGAATTCGTGCCAGCGCCGCGGCGATTTCTTTCTGCTCGTCGGCCGACGGTGTGCAGACATTCAGCATGTTCACTTTCACCTGCGGCTGCGCGGAAGGAGTATTGGCAGGCTGTTCCTGAGCCGACACCGGCGGCGACAGGGCTACCAGGCCCGCTAGAAGAGCAAAGAAAGCGATTCTAGGCACGCCGGAATTCTAACCGAGAAGCATCGAAAAAATCCTGCTTTGGGCCGCCCGCAAACCATTTCGCCACGAATACCGCGAAAGACTTAAAATCCTCAGTATGGCGAATCTGACATTGGTTTACGGCATGAGACTCTTGCCGTCCGAAGACGTGGCCGAGGTGGGCCAGGCTCCTGTGAAGCTCACAAATGGCCGCGAAGCGCATGTCACCATGCATGTGCTCGAGGGCAGCAAGAAAGACATTGAGAAGCAATTGCGCACTAGTCTGGAGGCTTTCTTCGATCTGTATCCTGAAATCTGATCGCGCGAGACAGTTTATTTCGAGGTGAGTGATAAGGGGCCAGCGGTCAGTGACCAGAAGAAGCAAGCAGAAAAAGCAGGCCTTGGCTGACCCCTGATCACTGATCTCTGACCCCTGAAAACGAATCACATGCAATGGTCTTATCCAGAACTGCGGCTCCGGCTGATCAAAGCCGACCTTTGGCCGCAAGGCCGCATGGCCCGGCTGGCCTGTTATCTTGCAGGGCTCGCAGCTGGGCTGTACGTACTGGAAAAACTCCTGGGACTTTTCGCTGCCTCCTGGGGAGCGCAGCTGAGCGGATGGGTCGGATTCCTTATATTTCTCGCCGCCGTGCTGTTTTTCATCCTTGCATTCCGCTGGGCGAGGCGCAGAATTCTGTGGCGCTTGCGGAATCGACTGATCGTCACCTATGTCTTCATTGGCGTGATCCCGGCGGTCCTGCTGGTCGCGATGGCAGGCATTACGCTTTACGGGCTTGCCGGACAGTTTGCTGTGTTCGTCGTGACCTCTGAAATCCACGCGCAGCTGCGCAGTATGGAGGCAGTCAACGCCGCGGTCACCAACGAACTGGCGGCTCGATTGGAGCGCGGTGAGAAGCCAACCGCTGAATCGCTGGCCGGTTTGCGTAAGCGCGATCCCGCCTGGGGCCGTCGCGAAGTTTGCGCCTGGTATGGGGGAAAGCCACTGCCGCTCGGCGATGAGCTCAAGGTTTCCTCGATTACGTTGCCGAGTTTTGTGAAGGGAAAGTTCCGCGACATTGTCCGCGGACCCGACCAACTGCACCTGCGAGTCGCTTCCACGATGCCAGTCGGTTCCTCGCAGCTGATCGTGGTGACAAGCGAACCGTTCGATAAAGAATTGGTTGGCGCCATTGCCGCCAATCTCGGAGAAATTACTCTCTATCCGACCGGCATCCTGAACGACACATCGTCGAAACCAGCAGAAAAATCGGGTTCTGTTGGGGAAGTCTCCCAGGCAGCAGCTTCCGGGAAGAACAAACCAAAAATTGTAATCGGCGGCAAGGAAAACTCGGGACTTCAGGCCAATCAGCAGGAATTGCATCCCACCTTCAGCGTTGGATCTCTGCCCATCGCGACAAGCAGCTTCGATCGCGAGATCAACTTCGGCACGCCGCTCGCCGTCGTGGACTGGAAAACCGGACAGCAGGAACAAGTCGGCGCCATCCTGCAAGTCACCACTCGGCCCGCAGTTCTGTATGGGCATCTTTTCGCCGCGCTGGGAGAGTTTGTACGAGGCGTAGCTTACATTCTGGTGGGCGTCGGAATTTTCTTTGCGATCATTGAACTGGTTGCGCTCATCATCGGCACGCGCATGACGCGGACTGTAACCGCCGCGGTTGCGCAGCTGCACGAGGCCACGCGGCACGTTGATCGTGGCGACTTCAGCCATCGTATCCCGGTGAAGTCACAGGATCAGCTGGCCGACCTGGCTCTCTCGTTCAATACGATGACGGCATCGATCGAAAAGCTGATCCTGGAACAGAAGGAAAAACAGCGGCTCGAAAACGAACTCGCCATTGCACAGGAAGTGCAGGCGCAGCTCTTCCCGCGCCAGGTTTCAGAACTCGAGTCGCTCGAAGTACATGGCTTCTGCCGGCCGGCGCGGACGGTCAGCGGCGACTATTACGACTTTCTGACCGCCAGCTCCCACAAACTGATTCTGGCGGTGGGCGACATCAGCGGCAAGGGAATTTCAGCTGCGCTGTTGATGGCGACCATTCACTCGGCAGTGCGAGCGTACAGCATGGAAAACCTGCCTCAGATGCGAGAGCCGGTAGCTGTGGGAGCGGTGGCTGGAGCGGGCAGAGTTCTGGCCGCCTGGCCCGAAGGTGTGGAGGTTTCTCCCGGGGCGCTGCTCAGTCTGCTCAACCATCAGCTTTACGAAAGCACGCCACCGGAAAAATACGCAACCTTGTTCCTCGGGATCTACGACGGCCGTTCGCACCAGCTGACGTACAGCAACGGCGGCCACCTGCCGCCGATCCTGATCAGTGACGATGGCTCGATCCGCAGGCTCGAGGCCGGGGGCACGGTCGTCGGCTTGTTCGACAACATGACCTACGAAGAAGGCGCGGTCGAGATGCGCCCGGGCGAAATTTTTATCGCTTACAGCGATGGCGTCACCGAACCCGAGAACGACTTCGGTGAATTCGGCGAGCAGCGGCTGATCGACCTGGTCCGTGACAACCGCCATCAGCCGCTGCCTCAGATCAGCCAAATCGTGACCATGGCAGTCGATGACTGGATCGGCGACAAAGAGCAGCCGGACGATGTCACGCTCGTGCTGGCGCGAGCGCGATAGGGACACGAGCGATGGAGCATTTAGCACCGGCTCCGTATTGACAGAAGGAACACCATGCAATACCTTGGTGCGTCAGTCATCCGTACGCGGGAGTAGCATAACTTCGGCAATGCGCCGGGGCTCCATCCCGGAGATGACGGTTCGATACCGTTCCTCCCGCCCCAGTTTTACCTCTTCATCTGTGCCAACCTGATCTATTGCAAACCGGGAAAATGCCGGTTTGTCGTCGGTCAGATTTTCTTCTTCTTCCATTTGCCCTGCTTGAACAGGACGGCACTGGCGGCGGCCATCGCCGACTCGGCGATGGCAATCGACGCAAAAACTCCATTCGACCGCATGCCCAGCCGCATCGCCAGCCAATAGGCCAGCGGAATCTCGAACAGCCAGAAGCCAAAGAAATTTACGATCGTGGGAGTGATGGTGTCACCCGCGCCGTTGAAAGCCTGCATCATGACCATGAAATAGGCATATCCCAGATTGCCGTAGCTGACGATGCGCAGGCATGCGGCCGCGAGTGGTACCACTTCGGGATCGTGGGTAAACAGCCGAACCACCGGTTCGGCGAACAGAATAAAGAACACTCCCACGGCTCCCAGGAAAATCACATTGTAGAGACCTGTGCGCCAGACAGCTTTCTCAGCCCGATCGGGCTTGCCCGCGCCCAGGTTCTGCCCTACCAGGGTCGCGGCGGCATTACTCAATCCCCACGAAGGCAGAATCACAAAAATGACAATGCGAATCGCGATCGTGTATCCCGCGAGCGCAGCCGCACCGAAGTTGCTCACGATGCGCACTAGCCCGATCCAACTGGTATGCGCGATCGCAAACTGCAAAATCCCGGTCAGCGACACTCGCATAAGCCGCAGCAATACCGAAACATGCATACGAATCTGGCGCGTAAGAATGCGAATCCGCTCTGTACCTTTGAGCAAACGATAGAACTGGTAGGCTACGCCGATGCTGCGTCCGGTAAATGTCGCCAGCGCGGCTCCAGTTACGCCCATGCGTGGGAACGGTCCCCAGCCGAAGATGAGGCAGGGATCGAGAATCAGATTAATGATATTCGACACCCATAACAGGCGCATGGCGATGGCAGCATCGCCCGCTCCGCGGAAGATCGCGTTGTTGAGAAACAGCAGCAGCACTGCGCAACTGCCACCCAGGCAAATTCTGGTGTAGCCGCTGCCGACAGCAACAATTTCGTCACTCGCTCCCATCCAATGCAGAAGCCGGGGTGCGAGCAGCAGACACGGCAAGCCAATTGCGACGGAAATGACGAGTCCGAGCGCAATCGCTTGCACGGCTGCGTCCGCCGCTCCTTCAGGGTCTTTTTCGCCAATGCGCCGCGCCACCATAGCTGTGGTGGAAAGGCTCAGCCCCATTCCCACAGCAAACACCAGACTGAGCATCGATTCGGTGAGTCCGACCGTTGCCACTGCGTTGGCTCCGAGGCGCCCTACCCAGAACACGTCCACTACAGCAAACAGAGACTCGAGCACCATCTCCAGGACCATGGGCACAGCCAGCAGCAGAATCGCGCGGTTCAGGCTGCCGGCGGTGTAGTCCTGATGCGAGCCGCGAACAGCCTCAAGCAACGACGACCACAGCGAACGCTGCGGTTCAACGGCGGTAGAAATCGCGTCCATTAGAACCTTTGACTTTCTGCAGCCGCATCCGCTAGCGAGCGGAAGCAGTGCACTTAGAGAAAGTGAAATTGAATCGAGGAGCCGCACACAGCGCGGCAACAGCGAGGGGGCCAGTCTAGCGAGGTCGAAACATGGTGTTCCTCAGCGAATCCTGTAACAACGCCCGATGGAAAGAAACGAGCAACTTATTGGCTGATTCTATCGCATGGCTGCGGCGTCTGCCAATAAAAGCGGCGGATGGTTGCCATGCCAATCCGTCGCTTCCTCAGGAGGTAAATAAAACTTGTTCTTTCAACTAGGGGATGCTAACTCGCCGGTCGCGTCACCGCGAGATCACAGAAGTACAGAAACTTTCATTTTTTCGGCAGAACCACTGCTCGCGCCGTCACAGCCGTGTTCTTCACCAGACCGCCGACGATCATTGGGCCAATCGGTGTGTACGCAATACCCCGGCTGTCGCTGCGAACGTCGTAGGTATCCTCGGCGACGGTCTCCCAGTGGTTGGCGCGCACGTCATAGGAGAAAGTCACGTCAGAAAACTGGACCGGCTTGCCCTCCGCATCCTGCCCTTTGAAGTTATGCAGGCTGGGTGATCCGCCAGAAAAAAGAATCCTGCGGTCTTTTTCGCCCGCGCCAGCCACGATGCCAAAGCGTGCCGCTCCGGGATGAGCGGACAGTTTGCTCCATTCAATCTTGTTCGGATCTTTATGGTCGATTTTTCCCATCCAGCACTCGTCCGAAACCACGTAGGGAACACCACCGCTTGACGGATTTTTCTTCGCGCCATCCACAAACACGATCGTGTCGTCGCCCAAACCTCCGGCATGCCCAAATACCGGCGATCCCGGAAACGGCGTGGCCTGGCTCCATTTGTTCGTTTCCACGTCGTACACTTGCACGTTATTGACGGGCCCGCTTTTCGACCGCCCGCCGACCAGATAGATGTAGCGGTCATGATTTACGCCAATAACCGCGCTGTCGACTGCCACCGGAATATCGGCTGCCCGGTACCAGCGGCGCTCTTCGGGCATATAGGTGTTGGCGTCAGCAACCGTAAGCTCGCCACCCTGCCCGTCGACCAGGTATCCGCCCAACACGTAAATCTTTCCTTTCACGCCAATTGCGGAAGCTCCCAGACGTCCGCCCACACCCGGCACCGGGCGCCCATCGCTCCACTTCGCGCCGGAAATATGAAAGATGTAAACGTGATTCGTGATGTCGTCCCAGGTCTTTTTCGGCCCAACCCCCATCAGAGAATAAACTTCGAGGCCGCCCCTCAGCGTCGCAACCGCGTTGCTGGAAACGGCGGCGGGCATAGCGGGAATTTTCGGCTGATCCGCAGCCAGAAGGAAAAGCGCACACAGCGCTGGAAGGCAGAACACGGCCATTTTTTTCATCGCTGAGATATTACGTCTTTGCATGGGCGCGGGCAAAGGAGCGTTTACCTATTTGACGAATCCCTGGCGTACACCGTGAATGAAGTCCGTAGAAGCGGGCATGTGACCGTTCTCACGCATGTGGCTGGCAATCTGACCGCGGTGGTAGGCCGAGTGCATCACGACATGAGTGAGAATGTCTCCCACGGTGCTCGTCCAAGGCTCGCCCTTGCTGTTCTTGTACGAAACTGTTTGGGACAGGTCCCCAGTGGTGACCAACTCAATATATTCCTGCCACAGCCTGCCCATCTCGGCGGCTTGCGCCTCGCACTGATCCAGATCTATTTTCGGCCATACCGGAGAACTCTGCGGCTGCTGCCGGAGCCGCTCCAGCCAGAGCCGCTCGGCCGACAGAATATGCGCCATGAGTTGCAAGGATCGTTCGTCCGTGCCGTCCCTTCGCATTGCGGCGATAACCTCCCGGTTAGCCCATTCATCGTAGACAAACTGTCGGCGCATAGAATCCGCAAGATTCATGAAGCCCTCCCAGGAGATCTAAATGTTATTGTAGATTTCTTCCGCCGGCGTCGTTGTAACCATCCTTTCACACTTTCGGGCTAAACTAACTCGATCCAAAAGTTCTATCTGATCTCAAAATGGCCCGCAAATCGCCCCCTGCCAAGGAACACACGGAATCTGCTTCTCGCCCGCTGCCGTCGAATCAGCCAACAGCCTCTCGGGCAGGAATCGACAATCTGTCAGACCTCGCCTTAAAAGCCTGCCTCATCGCTCGCGACGCTGCCTTCAATGTACGCGATCTGCTGACCAGTTCTTCACGCATGGCTTTTCTGGCGATTAAAGATTGCGAGAAGGAACTCGACCTCATTGAGCGCCAAATCGACGAGCGCCTGCCGGCCGCAATCACTCGAGTCAATGAGCATCGTGCTCGCCAACTGCTCTCCAGCCTCAAGAGCACGACTGACTTGGAGCGCATCGGCGACCTGGTCATGAGCGTGGCGATGCGCGTTCAGGCCAGAACCGTGAAGATTCCCGCCTCTGATGTGCGCCAGCTCGTCGAAATGTCGTCGGTGTTGCGTGAGATGCTCGACCTGATTCACAAGGGTTTTTCCACACTCGACCTGGAGTGCGCCCGTAAGGTGCTACAGATGGATAAGGAAATCGACCGCGTCTGTCACGCCTTGTTCCAGAAGCACCTGGCAGAGAATGTTCCGCAGGGGGACACATCAGGATTCGAGATTCTGCTCATGGCTCAAGCCCTGGAGCGAGCCGGCGATCACACCACCAACCTCGCCGAAGATCTCTACAGCCTGATCGAAGGCCGCAGCCTGCGGCATATGCCGAAGAAGAAGGCCGCAAACTAGGGGTGGACCGTTCTCAGTTCTTCAGTTACCGAAAAGCTAGCCGCATCATACCCACCTTTCAAGATAATCCTGATTTCGGAGCAAACCGGAACGGTTTCCGGTATTCCAGACTTACTGAGAACTGACAACTGAGAACTACCCTTCAGAAATTCATCGTTCATTAACAACCGAGAAACATTCGCGCAACATTCCCGCAATACAGTCTTGCTTGGCATCTTCTGAAGTTCGCGCGCCCTGCGTCTCAGAAGGCAGCCTCCCCAGCGAAAATGCATCTGCCAGCCGAATCCTACGAACGAGCCGCAAGCGGACCTCGCCCAAGTACGTTTCGTCCTGTCATTTTTGTAGTCGAGGACGACGAAGACATCGCCCGCCTCATTTCACACAATTTGCAGGCCGCCGGCTTTGAGGTGCAGAGTTTCGTCAGCGGTGCTTCGGTGCTCACTGAAGCCGTGCGCGAGCTGCCTGCCTTATTCCTGCTCGACGTGATGTTGCCCGGCACCGACGGCTTCGAGCTCTGCCGCCACATTCGGCAGACTCCAGTTTTATCCGCAACGCCTATCATTTTCCTCACAGCAAAAACTGCCGAGGCCGATCGCGTTAAGGGTCTCGAACTCGGTGGTGACGACTACATCACCAAACCTTTCAGCCCGCGGGAGCTGATCGCTCGCATCCGCAGCGTCCTACGCGGATTAGGCCAGGCGCCAGTAGCGAGCGAAGTGCTGCGGCTTGGCGATCTGGAAATCGACGTCTCGTCGATGACTGTCCAGGTGCAAGGCAGAAACGTAATGACTACCGTACGAGAGTTTCGCCTGCTCGAATACCTGGCAGCCCATCGCGGCCGTGTGTTGACGCGCGATCAACTACTCGACGCCGTCTGGAAAGAAACACCTTTCGTTACGCCCCGCTCCATTGATGTCTACATTCGCCGCTTGCGCGAAAAAATTGAGTCGGACCCACGCCATCCCCAATATCTAAAGACCCTCCGCGGTATCGGATACCGTTTAGAAGTTCCAAAATAATTCCTTTCGCGGCTTTTAACGTTGAGAAGTCTATTTCCACAGTATTCCAGTCCTTTTTCCTTCTATCCGGCTATGTCGTTTATTCTGTTGCGTTACCTCACATGGCTCGTGGCAAATCCAAACCGCTATGGAGTGCCGACGACCAGAGCGCTCGCCTCGTCGAGTTAACTGCACGTTCTGACGAGTCTGCGAAAGACAACCCGCTTCGCCGGGACGTGCGTTCTCTGGGCGCAATTCTCGGACAGGTGTTGGTCGAGCAAGCTGGACAAGATGTTTTCGATTCGGTCGAAGAGTTGCGGCAATTGTTGATCGAGCATCGTGAGACTATGCGCCGAAGCTCATCCCAAGCTCTAACGCCCGAGATGCTGAAGGCGCAAAAGATTGTGTCCGGCATGGACTTGTCTCGCGCCTATCAAATAACCAAGGCATTTGCCATTTATTTCGAGCTGACAAACCTGGCAGAGACCAATCACCGCAAGCGCCGCAGGCGCGCAGGCAAACTGGATCGCGAGCATGCTCTGCCACCCGGATCATTTCGGGGCACGCTGCGGCGCATGAAGGAGTCAGGAATCTCTGCCGAAGACGCACTCGCCGTGTTATGCCAGATCTCCATCACGCCGGTATTCACCGCGCATCCCACCGAGGTCGCTCGCCAGACTGTATTACTGAAGCGACGCCGCATCGCGCAGCAACTGGAAAAGCTTGATCACCTCCCACTGACCACTGAGGAAACCAGTGAATGCGAGGAGGGCATTCGTGCGGAAGTCACGTCCCTGTGGCAGACCGACGAAGTTCGTTTGGCGAAGCCGACGGTCGAAGACGAAATCCGCATGGGCCTGCGCTATTTTCGTCTTTCTCTGTCCGACGCCCTGCCGAAAATCTACACTGAGGTCGTAGAAGCCTTCCGCGACGTGTATGGATTTCAACTCGACGCGTCCACTCTGCCCACGCTCGTTCAACTCGGCTCGTGGATCGGCGGAGATCGCGACGGGAATCCGTTGGTGAAGCCGGAACATATTCGCGAAGCGCTCGACTTAGCACGCGGATTGATTCTCCGCGAGTATCTCAACGACGTGCAGGCTCTGAGCGACCGTCTCAGCGCCTCGCGTCGCCAAGTTGGCGTCTCACCGGAATTGCTCACGCAGCTGGCGTACTACGAAAACACGATTCCGGGCGTACATCTTGCCTGGGGACCGCAGAACACATCCGAGAGTTATCGCCGGTTTCTCTCCTACGTATTTCACAAGCTGCAAAAGAGTCGCGAAAGCGCAGATACGCCCGTGGTCTACAGAAATACCGCAGAATTTGAGCATGATCTGACGCTGGTTCGAAACAGCCTGCAAGCCAATAAAGGAGAAAGACTGGCCCATGCCGGGCTCGATCAGCTTATCCGCAAAGTGCGTACGTTTGGCTTCCATCTGCACACACTTGATATCCGCCAGCATGCTCGCATGCACTCCCGGGCGGTCGCAGAGCTTGGCCCTGCGTTCAACGACAAAGAAGAGTCGAATGAAACACGCGACCTGTTTGAGACTTTTCGCATGATCGCACAATTGAAGCAAAGTCATCCCGCTGTTTCGATTCGCAACTACATCATCAGCGGCGCCGAGTCGGAAAACGACGTGCTGTCACTCGTTCGACTAGCGCAATCCGCAGGCGTGCGAGTTGCAGCCTCAACCAACGATCCCGGCTTGATGCCCGTTCCTCTATTCGAGTCTATTGAGTCACTGCGCACTGCTGCTAACACCATGCGCCTCTTGTGGAGCGACTCCGAATATCAACACTTGCTCGACTCCTGGGGACGCTGGCAGGAGGTCATGCTCGGCTACTCTGACTCGAACAAAGACGGCGGCATGCTTACCAGCACGTGGGAACTCTACAAAGCTCATCGTGAGCTGCATCGCGCCGCAGAGGAGCATAACGTCAAGCTGCGACTGTTTCACGGGCGAGGCGGCACAGTAGGCCGCGGCGGTGGACCGACTCATTCGGCCATACTTGCTCAACCGCCGGGCTGTTTTTCTGGTCAGATTCGCATTACTGAACAGGGTGAAGTTCTGAACTGGAAATATGCAGACCCGATCCTTGCCGAGTGGAATCTAGAACTAATGATCGCTGCCAGCCTCGAGGCATTAACGCGACCCAGAGAAGAACAATCTTCTCATCCCGATTGGCCAGCTAATTGGGAAACTGCGATTGAAGAGATGTCGGAGCAGGCATTTCGCTTCTACCGCCATGAAATCGCGGAGAATCCCGATGTGCTCGAATATTTTGAGCAGGCGACTCCCGTCAATGAACTCGATTCCGCACGCATCGGATCGCGCCCCGCGCGCCGCACCAAAGGCCGCCGGCTCGAAGACTTGCGCGCCATCCCGTGGGTCTTTGGCTGGATGCAGAGCCGCCACGCCGTGCCCGCATGGTTCGGCGTTGGTCATGCGCTTGAACAATTCTCCAACGGCGGCCCCGGCCACGAACAACTCCTGCGTGAGATCACGCGTGAATTTCCCCTGTTCGCAGACCTCATCCGCAACGTCGAACTTGGTATGGCGAAAGCCGATCTCGGCATCGCTCGCCTCTATTCCGGACTTGTCAAAAACACTGCGCTCAGCAAGCGCGTCTTCTCGATGCTGGAAGAAGAATTCCTGCGCTCGCGGCGAATGATCCTCCGCGTGACTGGACAGCGCGAGTTACTGGCTCGCAATCGCGTGCTGGCCCGCTCTATCCGCCTGCGCAATCCTTATGTCGACCCCATGAGCCTGATTCAGGTCGAGCTTCTGCGGCGTAAACAGCAAGGGCAAAAAAATTCAGAACTCGAATACCCGCTGGGCGCAACCATCAACGGAATCGCCGCCGGATTGCATAATACGGGCTGAATGGCCCAAGAAACTAGTAAGTCGTTAATAATGAGGCATATATTTAAGAATTATTTTTGCGTCCGAATTATTCGCATTTTGCGAACTACGGGACTTGACAACTTCGCGTTTTGCGAATTATGATGCGACGAGTGCTTTCAGATAGTGCATGTGATCAGTAAAACCGCGTGGCGTAAGGCCGTTGCAGCAGACCACACCCTAGAAGGCCCCATTAGCGAGTGGTACGAGATTGCAAAAACTGCCACATGGAGAAACTTGATTGAAGTGAGGCAGGTTTATCCCCATGCAGATTTTGTTGATCCCTATACAGTGTTCAACATTAAAGGGAATGCCTATCGATTAATTGTAAAGATTGAATACCGCTGGCAGATGATCTTCGTAAAACATCTGTTGCCGCATGACGAGTACGACAAAAGGGAATGGAGACCATGAACGCTTCGGCCGTCGGTTATGGAGAGCTTCTTTCTGCCACACAACCAGAAGTTGTTCGCAATGAAGAGCAGAATCAACTCTATATTCAAAATTTGGAAGAATTGACAGGCCGAGAAACGGTTAGCCCGGCAGAAGAGAAACTGATCGCATTACTAACTCTGCTGGTAGAAGAATATGAAGACAGGCACCATCCCGTTCCCCAGGCTGGCCCGCTAGACATTATTCGACATCTGATGGAGGCCCATAACCTCCGCCAAAAGGATCTAGTGGATGTGTTTGGAACTGAAAGTATTGTCTCCGATGTGCTAAATGGAAAGCGCGATCTTGCCAAAGAACACATTCGTCGATTGAGCGCGAGATTTCACGTTTCCCCATCTGTATTTTTCTAGCGAATTGTGTTTTAACCCACCAGTCCTAGCCGCCTGCAACTGATTACTATGAAGCTAACCTCATGCCGACATGTGCGTCTGTAGTATGTTGTTGGGTCGGTAGTAGTGTGTCCGTCTCCCTGCAACGGAACCCACCCATCACGATTTGCGTATGCTCCACTGGCCCAGTTTCGCGCAATCCAAAAAACATTACTCGCCAAACAGAGGTTATATGACCATCTACCGTTTCACCGCGGTTCTGATGTACAGCCTGACCATTTCCGCGGTCTCGCTTGCCCAAAACATGTCCGCACATAGCATGCACGCCCAGACCATTTACTCGAACACCGTCTCGACCGCGGCTGGCACACCTGCTGATTCCAAAGATGCCAAGCTTGAACACTTCGATCCCGACCTGGAAGACAAGTCTCTCGACCCCTGTAACAGCTTCTACAAATATTCGTGCAGCAAATGGCTAACCGCCAATCCCATCCCGCCGGATCAGGTTTTTTGGAGCACGGGCAGCGGTCTGCAATTGTGGAATGAAGATCTGCTGCGCCAGACTCTCGAAGCCGCCAGTGCGAACGATCCCAAGCGCGACGCCGTCCACCAGAAAATCGGAGACTACTGGGCTTCATGCATGGACGAAGCCGGCATCGAATCCGCCGGCCTGAAACCCTTGCAACCGGAACTCGCTCGCATCGCTGCGCTGAAATCGAAAAAAGACATCACGATCGAGATCGCCCACCTGCACCACATGTCCCCCGGCGCGTGGCAAGCGGCCGACAATCAGAGCAATTCCCCGTTCTTTGGCTTCACCGGGCAGCAAGACTTTGATGACGCTTCCATGGTCGTAGCTGCGATCGATCAGGGTGGGCTGAGCTTACCTAATCGCGACTACTATTTGAAGACGGATGATCAGTCGAAGGAAATCCTGAATAAATACCGCGCTCACGTGAAAAAGATGTTCATTCTGGCCGGTGAGACCGATGCCCAATCCTCATCTGATGCAGGCACGGTGCTCGAACTCGAAACCGCCCTGGCCCAGGCGCAAATGGACAACGTCAAGCGCCGCGATCCCAAGAACATTAACAACAAAATGAGTCTCGCTCAGGTTCGCGAGCTTGCTCCCTCAATCGACTGGGATGCTTATCTGAAAGCCGTCAAGGCGCCAGCCAGCGACCACTACATCGTCACTTCGCCCGATTTCTTCCGCGCTGAAGACAAACTAATCAAAGATCATCCACTCGCGCACTGGCAAGCCTACATGCGCTGGCAGTTGATCTCTCGTTCTGCGCCATTCCTGACCAAGGCTATGGTCGATGAAAATTTTGACTTTTTCGCCCGCACGCTGGCAGGAGCGCAGGAATTGCAGCCGCGCTGGCGTCGCTGCGTTCGTGCAGCCGACCGCGATCTCGGCGAAGCTCTCGGCCAGGCCTATGTGGATCACGCATTCCCGCCTGAAAGCCGTGCCCGCACTATCCAGATGGTGCATGCGATCGAAACCGCATTGACTTCCGACATTCAAGGTCTCGACTGGATGTCTCCCGAAACCAAGCAACAGGCCGTCGTCAAACTCAAGGGGATCGAAGATAAAATCGGCTATCCCAAGCAGTGGCGTGACTACTCCAGCGTACAAATCACGCGCGACAGCTATCTGAACAATGTCGCTAGCTCATCATCGTTCGAATTCGAGCGCTGGGTCGCCAAAGTTGGAAAGCCCGTCGATCGCAGCGAGTGGACGATGACACCGCCCACCATCAACGCGTATTACGATCCACAACTGAACACCATCAACTTTCCCGCCGGCATTCTGCAGCCGCCATTTTTCGATCCGGCGAAAGACGATGCCGTAAACTACGGCGCTATTGGCATGGTCATCGGGCACGAAATCATCCACGGCTTCGACGATCAGGGACGTAAATTTGACGCTCACGGCAACCTGCGCGACTGGTGGACCGTCAATGATGGCAAACAGTACGACGAGCGCGGGAAATGCATTTCTGACGAGTACACGCAGGAGGTGCCCGAAGCTGGTGCAGGAGTAAAGCAGAACGGCCTGCTTACACAAGGCGAAGACACAGCTGACAACGGTGGCATCCGGCTTGCGCTGTACGCGCTCGAAACCACATTAAAGCAACAAGGCAAGGCGCTCGACGACAAAGGCCCTGACGGCTGGACTTACCGTCAGCGTTTCTTCCTGTCGTTTGCGTATTCCTGGTGCGCGAACATTCGTCCTGAAATCGCGCGATTGGCCGTCACTACTGACCCGCACTCGTTGCCGGTCTTCCGCATCGACAATGTACTTTCCAACTTTGCGGAATTTCAGCAGGCCTTCGGCTGCAAAGCCGGCCAGCGAATGGTGCGAGCTAACGCCTGCAGGGTCTGGTGATGGATTTTTGTGAGGAATGAAAAAGGGCCAGCCGCAAAGCTGGCCCTTATACTAATGTGGTGACGGCCGCCTCGGCCGTCCAAGCCAGCGCGAAACACGGCGTCCGCAAGCGAACCCCTACTCGCTAGTAGGTACGGAAACCAAATGCGTTCTCCCCGTGCTACTGACGCTCCAGGCAGAGATTCACAACCGCGCTAACACTATTTCGTAACGCTTTTATTTCCCTACGTAGCTCACTCGCCAAATCGAATTCGATCCATCGTCGCTCACCAGCAGCGATCCATCCGGCGCCACCGCAATTCCCACCGGACGCCCCCACACATGCCCATCGGGAAGGACGAACCCGGTTAAAAAATCTTCGTATTCACCAGTGGCGTGCCCCGTCTGGTGCAACGGTACGCGGATCACCTCATATCCCACACGCACAGCCTTGTTCCACGAACCGTGCTCGGAGGCGAAAATATCCCCTTTATATTCCGCGGGAAATTTGTCCGCCCCGTAGAAGGTGAACTCCAGCGATGCATTGTGCGGCTGCAAAAGCACGTCAGGAACGATTACCTTGTCCTTCAACTCCGGATGCTTGCCCGCATGCCGCGGATCCTGATGAGCCCCGATGTACCACCACGGCCAGCCGTAGAAACCACCCTCCTGCACATGCGTGATGTAGTCGGGCACAAGATTGTCGCCGAGCGCATCGCGCTCGTTTACCGAGCACCACAACTCGCCCGTCTGTGGACTCGCCGCAATGCCTCCTCCCGCATTGCGAATGCCGTACGCATACACTTTCAGCTGACAATTCGTCGGATCACACACTAGAATGTCAGCGCGGTTCTTTTCTCTCGGATGAGTGTCGGTATCATCCACGTTCGACGCCGATCCCACCGCAACGAACATTCTCTTCCCGTCCGGAGAAAACTCGATTGCCCGCGTCCAGTGCCCGCCGCCTTGCGGCAGGTCAGCGATGTGCTGCGACGGTCCACTCGCCTTCAGATCGCCGTTGTGATAAGGGAACCGAATCAGCTCATTCGTATTGCCGATATACACCCACTGCGGATCCGGCCCCGGAGGATAGAACGCAATTCCATACGGCTGTTTCAATCCGCTTGCGAAGACCTCGGTCTGCTCCGCCTTGCCGTCGCTGGTCATGCCGCGAAACACTCGAATGCGCCCGGCATCGCTCTCCGCTAGGAAAATGTCGCCATTCGGAGCGGTGCGCAACCAGCGCGGATTCTCCAGCCCCGATGCGTAGAGATCAACCTTGAATCCCGCAGGCGCGACCGGCCACACATTGCTCGGACGATCCACTACTTCCGCACCGTTCTCCGCCGACTGCGTTGCAAACGGCTGCGGAAGATCGTTCACTGTAATCTTTCGAACTGTGCCGGGTGCCTCATAGCGGTAATCGGTGAACGGTGCTTGCGGAGACGGGTCTTTCGCTTTTGCCACGCTCTCGGTCACCGGAGCCGCGGTCGCACTAGTAGACGTTGCAGTTACTTTGCCCGAAGCGAGCGCTTCCACGTAGGTCACGATCTGCCAGCGCTTTTCTTCGGGAAGAAACGCCCACGAAGGCATCCCGTTATCCTTGTCCCCCTGCGTGACAAACCAGAAAACCTCACCTGAAGGCACACCATTGAGCTTGCCGTCGACCAAAGATGGCACGTTGCCCGTGCCTTTTCCGGCCTTGCCGTGACACGCAAGACAATTCCGCGCGTAAAGCGTCTTGCCGGTGTCGATAGCTTCCTGCTGTCCTTGATACGGATTCTTCATCGCTTTGGCGGAATCTGGCGCGTCATGAAAATTCTTGTCAACAGCCTCTGCTGTCACCGCGAAAAGTAATGCGATGCACACACTAAAGAGAACTGCTATGACTGCCTTGCTATTCGTACGCATGGTCGTCCTCACAGGAGATTTAGCCGGATTAATGAAATCCTTCAAAGTTAAGGATGCTGATGTCTAACGAATGGTTCACGTTATCTTGAACTACGAAGTTCTGTTTGACGCTTGGGCAAAAACTCACATGGATCCGCGAAGCACGGTGAGCGATGCCGTCGGCAATTCGTACTCTGTATTTTCGCTCGCATCTACTGTCGAAGTCTCAGGTGGCCCGTCGGGATCAGCGTAGCCTTTCTTCCGTGCCGGATGCCATACATACTGCTTTTTTCCGAACGTAATCATAGTAATTCGTCCGGTGAAAAATTTGTCATGCGAGCCATCTGCATCGTGAAATACGATGCGGACTTTGTGCGAATGGTCGTGATCTTTATTGATCAGCATCAACGACCACTGTCCATCGGGACGATGGAGCGCATAAGCCGTCACCAGCACGTGCCCTTGCGCATCCTTCACGTCACTCGACGCCTTGTACTGAAGATGCTCGACATTCTTCGGCTGCGTCCACTCCTGCGTGATGAGTTGCGCGGCGAAAAACTGCGACGTCGGCTGCTGGATTTCATAATGATCGTCGGTCATGAAAAGATGATATGTTCCCCAACTGTTAGCACATGCAGGATGAGGCGGAGAGTACGACAGATCATGATAGTAGTGAGTCGATTCCCCGCCAGCGCTCAGGAAGCCGCCGAATGAATCCGCCAACCAAAGGGCACCGAAGATGTCCACCGAAGCCTCGCCGCCGTGCGCATTCGTTTCGGTATTGAGTAGGGGAACATTTGGTGGCAAGCCGTCGTCCCGCCAAAGTTTCATGATGTGCGTAATCAGTTCGGGCTCCTGATAAAGATTCTCCCAGGGCGTCTCGCAACCGTCATACGGATAGTGCTCGAACGACATGAACGCCAGGTCCTGCATACGTCCGTGCGCTTTTAAGTAGTCGAGAAACCGCTCCAGCCAGGATGTACGCCCCTGCGCGTCAGGCCACACCTTGATGTCTTCACTCACGCCCTGAAATACAGGGCCGCCCAGCTTGAAGTTCGGGTTCACGCGATGCAGCGCGGTTGCGAATTGCAAATAAAGAGCGCCGTAATCTTCAGGCAGCATGTATTGCCCATCTGCCTCCTCACCCATTTCAATTTTCGCGACGGGATAGCCACGTTTCTTGATATAGCTCATCTGCGCCGCCGCATCTTCCGGCGTGCTGTAGAGCATTGCAATCGGGATAATCGCGGGCAAGCCCCGCGTAATTCCACTTGTAAAGAAAAGATCAAATCCCGGCTGGTCACCGGATTCCATGCGATCGGGGACAAGATAAAGATCGGACGGGTCATGCCAAGGATCGACCGAGGAACAGAGAGTCAATGTTTGTTTTTGATCGGGAGAATGGTGAAGGATGTCTTTGAAATTCCCGCCACCATCGAGTGTCCCCAGATAAAGCTCTCTGATCGCGTAGCCGACGCAGTTGCGACGATCTGATCCGTGCGTGTCGCAAGTGTTGGAAGAACGCGTCATCAGAATGCGGACATACTTCGTGGATACGGGCTCACGTGTAAGACTCAAAATCGAATCGCCGCCCTTCGCATCGGTAAGAACTCCATAAGAAAAATTCTTCCACTCGCCCTTGTCCTGCTCGTCCATCGCGTCGCCGTCTCCGACCCAATACTGCACCACAAAGGCGCGCGCGAAAGGCTCTGCCCACTGAATGCGGATGGCGTTGACATCCTCTTTTTTATCGAGCGCGATCACCACCCACTGCGGATGCAGCGAATCATCCTCGCCCGTGAACTCTTTAGTCAGATACGGATTGCTCTTCCAATACGACTCGGCATCCCCATCATCTAGGCGAGAATAGCCGTCAAACTCCGTGCCACCGTTGCGCGTGAAGCCGCGATGCCGCAGCGTATATCCGTAGGAGTGCCGGATCATCTCGCTCGTTGGCGTCGCATCTCCGGTGAAATATCCCTTGCCTGCAGGATCACTCCACGTCCCCTTCGGATTCCAGTGCCACGCCTGCACAAACAAGTCGGTGTTCTGACGATAGCTAATTACACCCCATCCCCCGGATAAAACTTTCTGAATCTGATCAGGCCGAAAGAAAATGTCGGTTGCATTACTTGGCACGCGATCGACTGTCGATCCGAGAGCATAGAGCGGGCTAAATTTATTTACGACATGGCTCGGCGTAGCGTCGACGGTTATCGTCTGTGCATGGGCGATCGAGCAATGGAGCGCCATAGCAGTCAACGCCAAAAAGAAAATGAATGTGTGGAAGCGGTTCACGCAGTAATGTCTAGGTTGAAGTCCGGATGGCATGCATAAACGTCATACAACAGTGCACATCATCTCCGCCATGCCCCAGAACAATGTTTTCACGGAGTGAAACGTTAATCCATTCCTCGCAACTAGATCGTTAGCCTTTGTATAATTCTTCGACTTAACGTTTCACGCACACTTCAAACACTTATCCACTATGCTTGTCCGCATATTTAACGACAAATCATCTCTAGGCCACGCAGCCGCCGAACAGGCCACTACGGCAATTCGCCATGCAATAGCCGAACGCGGACACGCGCGCATCGTCGCTGCCACCGCTGCATCTCAGCTCGAATTTCTGGATGCGCTCACCAAAACTCTGGACATCGATTGGACGAAGGTTGAAGCATTCCATCTCGACGAATACATCGGCCTGCCGGTTACTCACCCCGGCAGCTTCCGCAAAATGCTGCTGGAACAACTAGTGACAAAAACCGGAATCGTGAACTATCACCTTCTCGACGGCGATGCCGCCGATCCGGTCACGATCGTTCGCGAAGTCGGCAAGCAACTGGCCTCCGCACCCATCGACATCGCGTTCCTCGGCATCGGCGAAAATGGGCACATCGCCTTCAATGATCCGCCCGCCGACTTTGAAGCTGACGATCCGTACCTCATCGTCAATCTCGATGAAGCTTGCCGTCAGCAACAAGTGGGAGAAGCCTGGTTCGCTGATATTTCTCAAGTTCCAGAACGCGCAATCTCAATGTCAGCGCGCCAGATTCTCAAGGCCCGAGAGATCCTCGCAGTGGTCCCCGACACACGCAAGGCGCAAGCAGTGAAGGCTACACTCGAAGCAGAGATCAGTCCCATGGTTCCTGCCTCTATCCTGCGCCGGCATCCCAACGCGACGCTCTATCTCGACACCAATTCGGCGTCGCTGCTCAGTCCCGCACTGAAGAGCGCGCTCACCAAAGATTCGCAAGCATTGGTGAGTTCGTAGCTACGCCCACTACCCACGCCGATGGCGATCGCCAGGAAACCGATACCGTCGTTGCGCTGGTGGATCGGCGGCCTGCTGTTCGTGTCCACCGTCATCAACTACATCGATCGTCAGACTCTCTCGCTCCTTGCTCCTTACCTGAAACTCGAATATCACTGGACCAATTCCGACTACGCCAATATCGCGATTGCATTCCGCGTCGCCTACTCCATCGGGCAAACTGCATTCGGCAGGCTTATGGATCGAATTGGCACGCGGCGCGGATTGACTCTCACGGTCATCTGGTATTCGATCATCTCGATGCTTACCTCGCTGGCAAACGGTTTCTACAGCTTTGCAACATTTCGTTTTTTGCTTGGGGCAGGCGAGTCCGCGAACTGGCCCGCCGCAACCAAGGCAGTCTCCGAGTGGTTCCCCAAGCGCGAGCGTGCGCTGGCGACGGCTTTTTTCGATACCGGGTCTTCGATCGGCGGCGCCGTCGCTCCGTTCATCGTTTTGTGGATTTACTTTCGCTGGGGGTGGCGTCCGGCTTTCATGGTCCCGGGCGCGCTTGGCTTTCTCTGGCTGATCGCCTGGCGATGGCTCTACCACCCGCCGGAATCGCACCAGCGCATCAGCCAATCTGAGCTCGCGATGATCCTCGCGGACAAGCGCGAATCAGATGCGGCCCAGGCCAATGCCATTCGCCCACGCTGGCGCGATCTTTTGAAGTTGCCGCAGGCCTGGGGCACAATCCTCGCGAAGACCTGCACGGACCCTGTCTTCTTTTTTATTACCGAGTGGTTTCCGATTTATCTGGTTGCGAAAGGAATCGAACTCAGGAGCGGTTTGATCGCCGTGTGGATCCCGTTCATCGCCGCCGATGTTGGCAGTTTCTTCGCCGGCTGGCTCTCGGGTCATCTCATGAAGCGTGGATGGTCCCTCGGTGCTGCGCGCAAGCTGCCGATTATTTATGGTGGCATCGGCATGACCCTGCTGATTCCGACCATCTTTACGACTAATCTTTACATGATCGCTTTTCTGTTTGCCGTCGTGACATTCACCTATGCCGGATTCACCACCATGGCCAACGTGCTCCCTTCGGATCTATTCACCAGCGAGTCAGTTGCTTCGGTGAGCGGTTTGAGTGGAACAGGAGCAGGCATCGGCACGATCATCGCTTTTAAGCTCGTAGGATATTTCGCCGATGCACGGCAGTCGGCGGGAACACACTCCTTTGATCCCATCCTGATTCTTGCTGGCCTGGTTCCTTTTGTGGGGATGATTCTTGTGTTGCTGCTGCTACGCAACACACACGCGACAGATCAAGGGCTGGTGCGCCGCATTTGATCTGTGAGATTGATTGCGTTAAATAATCTGCCGGACCTCAGCAGTCCTTTTTGACCTTCACCGACGCACGCGCCGACATGACGGCATGCACCAATTCCTGTGCAACTGCAGTAATCTTTGCCAGGTTACCGTTACGTAGCGCATCAGTATCAACGAGATCGGCTCCTACGCCCAACGCAAAAGCTCCGGCAGCAATGAAGTCCGCCGCGTTGCCTGCATTGACACCTCCGGTTGGAATCAAACAGGCATCAGGAAAAGGAGCTTTAAGCGAGCGCAAATACTTCGGTCCTCCGACGTTGCCGCAAGGAAAAATCTTTACCGCTCGTGCGCCATGATCCTGAGCGCTCATCAACTCAGTCGGAGTCAGCGCACCCGGTATCGCCAACTTCGCGCAGGCCTGCGCGGCTGACAAAACAGAAATCGCCAACCCCGGACTTACCAGAAATTCAGCGCCCGCCTGCAGACACTGTTCGGCCTGCTTAGCATTGGTGACTGTGCCCGCGCCAATGAGAACCTTGCTCCCGTGCTGCTGCGCGACTTCGCGAATCACCGACACCGCATTGGGAACTGTCATCGTGATTTCAACAACAGGAATTCCACCGGCACAAATCGCCTCTACTGCGCGAGTAGCCTCGGCGACCGATGCCGCCCGCACCACCGGCACGATGCCGACTTCTCCAATCCTGCAAATCACCTCATCGATTGTCATATATCGAATCGATCGCAATATCAGTCCGTGAGTTTCAGCGCTCAATCCGCGCTGTGCGCGAAGTCATCGCCTGGAGCACTTCCGCCATCGTTGCCATCGTTGTGTCGCCGGGCGTCGTCATCGCCAGCGCACCATGCGCAGCGCCGCACTCGACCGACCACTGCGGATCTTTCCTCGACAGAAATCCATAAATCAATCCCGAAGCAAAAGAATCGCCTCCGCCCACACGGTCATAGATTTCCAGATTCTCGCGCACCGGCACTTCGTAGAAATTGCCGTCGTGATAACACAAGGCTCCCCAATCATTGCGTGTCGCTGTATACGCAGTACGAAGAGTTGTGGCGATCACGCTTAGCGACGGATACTCCTTTACAACCTTCTCGATCATTTTCTTGAACCCGGTCGCTTCCAGCTTGGAATGATGTTCGTCCATGCCGGCTACTTCGAACCCTAACGCCGCCGTGAAATCTTCCTCGTTGCCAAGCATCACATCGACAAGCGGCGCGAGTCCGCGGTTTACCTCTTGCGCTTTCGCTTTCCCACCGATCGATTTCCATAACGACGCGCGATAATTCAAATCGTAGGAAACTACCGCACCCGCACGTCTGGCCGCTTCCATCGCCTCCTGAGCAACAAGTGGGGTTGTCTCAGACAATGCACAGAAAATTCCTCCGGTATGAAACCAGCGCGCCCCATCCTTCGAAAAAATCTGCTCCCAATCAATCTCTCCCGGCTTCAGTTGGGAGATTGCAGTATGCCCCCGATCCGAAACCCCAAGCGCCGCGCGAATCCCAAAACCTCGCTCCGTAAAATTCAACCCGTTGCGCACATTGCGGCCAACGCCATCGAACGGCGCCCAGCGAACATACTTCTGACTGACTCCACCCTGCAGCATGAGATCTTCCACCAATCGCCCTACCGGATTGTCAGCCAGCGCAGTGACAATCGCCGTATCCATGCCAAAACAGCGCCGCAGTCCGCGAGCCACGTTGTATTCCCCACCGCCCTCCCACACGCGAAAGTGTCGTGTCGTCGAGACGCGCTCGTCACCGGGATCAAGCCGCAACATGACTTCCCCTAGACTGACCAGATCCCACGCGCACTCTTGTTTCGGTTTGATATTGATCTTCGGCATGCTTTCACGAATTCGCAGGCACTACGCGAGACGAGTTAAGCGGAGCACCGGAACTGGCTTTGCCATGTTCAGAAGCGCTGCTGCAATCTGTCAGCGAGTTCTTCGGATCGACAGCCAGCCAACTCACCGCGCCCAAAAAGCACAACGCTGCCGCCACCAAAAACGATGCTGTCCACCCATAGCGTGCGGCGATCCATGGAGTAAGCGATCCCGTCACTGCACCTCCAATTTGCCCGCCCATGTTCATGAATCCCGAAACCGATCCAGCTGACGCCCCTGCGATATCCGCCGTAACCGACCAGAACGAACTCTGCGACAGATACAGCGCGCCTGCGCCGCCCGCGAGCACCACGCTGGCCAGTCGCGCACTATCCACTCGTGCCCCAAAGGCAATGAAGATTCCCGCTACTCCCATCGCGAACGCTGCCAGCCCACATCGTCCAAACCGTGCTCCGCGCCATTTCGTAAGCCGGTCGTTCATCGTTCCACCCAGCAGGCAGCACACCAGCATCGCCAGAAACGGAAGCATGGAATAAAAAGCGCTCGCCTTCAGATCAAGCCCTCGCACTTTTGCCAGATAACGATAGAACCAACTGAAAAAAATCCACGCCACATAGCCATAGCAAAAATAGCTGACAGTCACCGCCCAAACTTCGCGACTGCTAATTACCCGCCTCCAGGGCACCAGAACTTTTACATCGTTTCCTTCGGCATTAGGCTCATTCGCTGTTGATAACGTCAGTCCCGATTGAATCGTAGCCAGCTCTGCGGAAGAAACTCGAGGATGCTCACTCGGCGTATCACGTGCTGCAAGAAACCAAATCACTCCCGCAACAAGGCCAATGCTTGCGCACACCCAGAACGACGATCGCCAACCATAACGTGTCATGCAGTAAGTAATCAGTGGGGGAGTAAGTCCCGCGCCGGCCCCAACACCGGCAAATATCCATCCATTGGCAATGCCGCGCTCCCGCACAGGAATCCAACGTGCGACAAACTGATTCGCCGCCGGATAGATCACCGCTTCTCCGGCTCCCAGAAAAAATCGCACAGCAACGAACAGTAAGAGCGCGCTGCTGATGTTGGCTGGAACAAGCGCCGTCAGCGCCGTAAAAATCCCCCACCAAACCACTCCAGCGGCCAGCACCCGGCGCGGACCAAACCGGTCCGCCAGATGGCCGCCAATCGTCTGAAACAACGCGTATCCCGCCAGCAGCGCGCTGAAAACTTTACCGAGCTGGACATCGGTCAGATGATAAGCATCAACGATTGCCCCGCCCGCAATGGAAATGTTGACACGGTCCAAATAAGACACGGCGCTGAGCACAAAAAGCCAGAACACGAGCCACCAACGCACATGGGTTGTGCCTCCGGCATTCATCAGCAGTTCCCCACGTATTTTCGGCATGCAGATGCACGATTGTTCCTTATGTCGCTGTGTGATACCTTCGCCAACGGTTTGCAATCAATTTTTCTCTGCAGAGATTCGGATCGAACCCAATGACGAAGATGAAAGCGTTCTGCACGGCAATTTTTCTTCTCAGCGCGTTCGCGCGTCCAGTTCCCGCGTACGCCCAGCTCGATCTTTTCTCCAAAGAGCAGCGCATCGAGTTCACGCCGGAGTGGCATGGCGACCGCTTCCCCGATGGACGTCCCAATGTGTCCGACTCTGTGCTCACGCGCCTGAAAGACGTTACCGCAGACGAAGCGTGGGACGTTCTGCAGGATGCTCACTATCGCAATCAATTTGAAGGCGGCTGGAAGGTGATCAATCCCGGACAACGATTGGTCGGCCGCGTGGTCACGGCAGTGTTCATGCCGCTTCGCCCAGATGTAGATTCGGTGATTCGCGCCAACGGCAAAAAAGAAAATCGCATCGGCGACGAAAACTCCTGGATTATCGACATTCTTAGACCCGGCGATGTCCTTGTTGTCGATCTTTTCGGCCAAATCCGCTACGGCACCATCATTGGAGACAACCTCGCGACCGCAATTTACTCGAAGAGTCACAACGGCCTCATCGTGAACGGCGCCGTCCGCGACGTAACCGGCATTGAAGAGATTCCAGGATTCCAGGTCTACGCGCGCGGCTTCGATCCCTCTGCTCTCGAACATGTCATGCTGACGGGAATCAACGTTCCGATTCGCATCGGTGATGTCACGGTCATGCCCGGAGACATTGCTATTGGTGATCCCGAAGGAGTTACGTTTGTCCCTCCGCAGCTTGCGGAAAAGCTCGCCGACGAAACTGAAATGGATCACATGGTCGACGAATGGGGTCATACGATGCTGCGCGAGGGAAAGTACACTCCGGGACAAATCGACGCCAAGTGGACGCCGAAAATGATCGAAGAATTCAACGCGTGGCTGGAAAAGAAAGGATCGAAACTCCGCATGCCGCAGGAGTAAGCTGGCCTGCCCTGTCACCTGGCTCTCGATTTTTAGAGATGGCAACATTCTTATCCGTTGGTTACACAAACGCCGTTCAGGCTATGCGGAGTGCTCCCGCAAGACTCGCGACAATTGCTCGGCGACGATTTTTTCCTCGCCGGGTTGCAGCATGAACGAGTTCATCGCCAGCCCCGGCATTCCTTCTCCTGGAGCAATCACAATCGCGGGTTTGGAGCTTCGCAACGTTTTCGAAACCTGTTGCGGTGTCAGCGGAATTCTCGAATCCCACGTGATCTGCATATGCGGTACGTGGTTGGCAATGTCGGGAGTGAAGAACGCCGTAGTCACGCCCGGAATTTTCGCCAATTCTTTTGAAATCAACACGAGCCGCTCTTGCCACTCCTTGGCCAGGACATCGTGATCTTCCCTGAGGTAAATCTCGAGCGCCTTCACCATCCCGATGATCTCTTCCTTGCCGACTTTCTGGCTGCGTCCCAGCGTATCTTCGTGAGGGCTGTTGTTTAGCAGCGCATTCGCAACGAGTTCTTTGCGCCCAATTAGCATGCCTGCACACTGCGGTCCGCGGATCGCCTTGCCGCCACTGAAAGTGATGAGGTCGTATCCCATGTTCGCGTAATCCCACAGATGCGAAACCGGAGGAGTGTCGGCCGCGGCGTCATTCATGCAAGGCAGGTTGTATTGCTTGCCCAGCTTGACCCACTCATCGACTTTGATCTGACCCGCAGCATTGGCGAAGTTCGTGAAGTGCATCATCGCCGTGCGGTCATTCACAGCCTGGCTCAGATGCTCACGCGTTTCAACCTCAATTAGCTTGATACCGGTAGTTCGCAATTGATGATCAAAAGGATTACGATGTGACTTCTGAATGATGACTTCCGATTTCATCCCGGTCAGATCCGGAAGCTGCCGAATCCTGGCTTCATCATTGCCAGTAAGAATACCGGCCAGTCCCGACTGAATCGCCGCCGCCGCGCCAGAAGTTACAAGCGCTGTGTAACCATCTGGAAGTTTCAGCATTTCTGCAATGCGCTTGCCCGCTGCGACCTCCAGTTCCGGAATGCTCACAAAGTGTCGGCCCGCCATCGCCATCACGGCTTCCAACTCGGGGCGAAGCAGCGAACCGCCGAGCATCGTCATCGTTCCCTCGCAGTTGATCACGGTGGTGACGCCGAGTTCGTCGTATGGATTACCGGTTTGCCCGAAGCCGCTGACGTCGACGCTTCCACTAGCCACAGCGCTTGCACTAGAGAAAAGCTTTCGCGGTGCGAAAATGGATGCCGCGATGGCCGCAGCCGTCCCTAGAAACCCGCGCCGATTCCAATTTGATTTGACTCGCAATGAAAACTCCTTCCCTCTGCTTACGGTTTACGGCAGCAAATGCTGGACCTCGTTGATTCGTCACGGCAACGCGAAGCTGAAAACATCACTCCCCGCCGCAATCGCGACGTATTGCTTTCCATCTACCGCATATGTCATGGGAGACGCGCTCATATCCTGCCCTGTGTTGAAATGCCACAGCGCTTTGCCCGTCTGTGCGTCAGCAGCTTCGAACGATCCAGCGTCGTCGCCGAAAAACAGAACCCCTCCGCCTGTGGTCATAGTCCCGCCCGAAGAATGGCCGCGCCCGGTCTGCGGATACTTCCACGCAATCGAACCGCTGTCCAGACTGTACGCTGCCAACACCTTTTGTGAAGTCTCGCCAAGAATGCGCTTCACTCCCGTGGAATAAAACTCTTTGCCTTCCTGAAACTCCTCAGTCGGCTTTGATAAAAAAATCTGACATTGCTCCAGACTCAGGAAATACACCAGGTGCGTCGATTCGTTATAGGAAGGCGCGTACCAGTTCGTGGCCCCAGAGTATCCGGGACACACGCGCGCTCCCTCCGGCGTCGGCCTCACGCCTGTGCGAATCGGACGGCCTTGCTCATCAATTCCTTTCGCCCAATTCAGCTTCTCAACAAATGGAACGGCGGACAAAAACTTTCCATTGGTACGATCGAGTACGTAGACATAGCCATTGCGATTCGCTTGCACGAGCAGTTTACGCGGCTGGCCTTTATAGACCGCATCAATCAGCATCGGCGTTTCCACCGCATCGTAGTCAAACAGATCGTGCGGCGTGAACTGGAAATACCATTTCAACTTGCCCGTGTCCGGATCGAGTGCAAGCACGCAGTCGGTGTAAAGATCGTCTCCCGGCCGCACATCGTCGTTGAAATCTGGCGCCGGATTGCTCGTTCCCCAAAAAACCAGATTCAGCGTGGGATCGTAGGTGCCCGGCATCCACGTCGTCCCTCCGCCGCGCAAATACATTTTTCCGGGCCAACTCTCGGAGCCAAACTCACCCGGACCGGGAATCGTCCAGAAACGCCACGCCAGTTTGCCGGTCGCCGCGTCGTAGGCAGCAACAAAGCCGCGTACGCCATCGTCTCCGCCGGAAGTACCGACTAGAACTTTATCTTTCACCACAAGCGGAGCGCTGGTCGCACCGTAGTTTTTGTTCCAGTCAGCGTAGGCAACATCCCAAATCTGATTTCCAGATCGCGCATCCAGGCACAGCAGGTGCGCATTATCTGTCTCCATGAACACACGGTCATGCCAGACCGCCACACCACGATTCAAGTGTGACGAAGCATCGTCAATCAGCCCTTCCGAATTCGGCCGCGCATGGTGCCAGACGACCCGGCCCGTGCGGGCGTCGAGCGCAAACGCGTCGTTCGCCGCAGTTACGAACATCATTCCGTTCACCACCACGGGAGTCGTCTCCAGCCGGTTCGAATTCTGCACGTGAAACACCCATTCTGCGCGCAGCTGTAGAACGTTTGTCGGATTGATCTCGGCCAAACTGCTAAATCGTCGCCCGGAATAATCGCCGTTGTAGGAAATCCAATTCGCCGCTGCCGGTTGCACTAGCAAATCTTCCGCACGCACATCAATCTTCCCGGGAGCGGAACTATTGTCTGACCCGGCGATCAGCCAACTGAAGAAAATCATGATGTGCGCGATTGTTCGCATGCTCAGGAATCCTTGCCGGGTCGGCCCACCACAGCCTCGCCGATCACACCAAGATCCGTTCCTCGTTCGCCGATGAGATGCAGGGAAACCCGCGCCGCATTTGGAGTGATTGCAATGGTCTGATCCAATTGCACGGTGTGCAGCGGGTCCGTCTTGCCGAGCGACTTCTCCTGCTTGCCGCCTCGTTTATCAAAAACTTGCGCGATTAATTCTCCGGGGAAGAAAATGCCAAATCTGCCTGACAAATGCAGTCCGTCACTTTTAAGAACCGCTACAAGCGGCGCCTCAACCACTCCAAGTTCACTCACGGATTTTATGCCTTTATCCGAGCGCACCGGATACCACTGCGTGTCAAAGGTAAAGGAAGATCCGGGTTCCAGGTGGACCATCGGGCTGTTAAGTTCAGCTTCCATGTAGTACGGAGCACGCTGCGGATCAGAATCACGAAGGCGCGGCATTCCATCGCTATCAAGTGCGAGGGCTGCGCCGTTCTTGTAGAAAATTACTGAAGCACGTCCCGGATATTCAGCAGTTTCAGCATATTTGTATCTTTCCACTATCCCGAACTGCGAAGCGTCGTCTACGATCGCAATCCAGCCGGCATTCGCGTCGAGCCAAACTTCGTTTTCCAGATACAGCCAATGCAGAGTAAACAGGCCGTCTGTAACCGCAAACGAAGGATCGTCCGCTAAACCGTTGCGCACGTGAAATCCGTCAATGAATGCGCTCTGCGGGTTAGTAGGAGAGAACGCCCAGAAACTATGGTTGTAGTGGGTTCCGTCTTCTGCGTCTGCGGTATTGTATTGCGTCACAGACTGGACAGACCATCGAATCACGTGGTTGCTGGCATTTTTTACTTCAGCATGGAAGGAGATTTTCGGCGACGATCCCTCGACTGTGATCTCGCGTGAGAATTGCAGACCGGTTGCCGAATCCGCTGGCCCTTCCAAACGCACCGTGCATTTGGATTCTTCCGAGATCGTGCGGAAATTGTATTCGCCGTCGTCGAGAACATCAGAAACTGGCCCCGGCCAATGTTCCGCGTCTTCGTGTCCTTCCGGCATTGGCCAGAGCTTGTCGCCGCCGTAGTTGATCCATCGCTTTCCTGCTTCTATCGGCGGAATGTACTTGCCTTTGTATTTGGCATTCACAAAAAGATAGTCATGTCCGCCGAACTGCACTTGCATCACGCGCCCACCGAGTTGAGGCACGAGAGTGACCCGAACCCACTCGTTCGATAGCTCTTCCGCCTTCCATCCTTCGAAGGTCACAGCCTGCACCTGGCAGCGCGCCGGCGTATTTGCGGGAGAAAGGCAATATGCTGGCTCTGCGGCGAACGACGCCAACGAAAGCGCTGCGGCCACGCACAATACGTGATGCATGGGAGCGCATCGCCAATCAGATCTTTTCCGGCTCTCAGAGGGCCGCTTTCGCAAGCCGCACCTCCGCGATGCCGCCCCTGGTCATCGGATTTGTTGGAATTACAGTCGGACGGTAGCCGAGTTCCCGCGAGATCTGCAATCCTGCAGCCTGAATTAACGGCGCAAGTTGCCGCAGACGCGTCACTGGCATGCGCACGGTTGGAGCGGTAATGCTCACGCTCGACTGCACGCCGCCAGTGTGATCCCAGATCGGCGCCGCGAGGCAGCGAATGTGCATTTCGTGCTCCTCGAGGTCGCAGGCGTATCCGTTTTTGTGAACCCGGTACAACTCAGCTTTGAGCTCTTGCAGATTTCCTACCGTGTTCGCCGTCAGACGCTTGATATTCAGGTCCGGCAGAATCCGATCGCGCTCCTCCATGGGCATATGGGCCAGCATCACCTTGCCCACAGCAGTGCAGTACAGAGGGACCGACGCGCCAATACGAGAAAATATTCGCAGCGGCTCTGGCGAATCCAGTTTTTCGACATACACCGCGGCCAGACCGTGCCTCACGGTAAGGTGAATCGTCTCCCGCGTCTGCTGATTCAGCTCTTTGAGGTAGGGTAGGCTCAAACGGCGAATGTCGAGTTGTCCTACAGCCGCCTGCCCAATCGCAAAACATGCGATTCCCAGGTGATAGTTGCCGTCGCTGTCGCAACTCAGGAAACCAGCGGTGACCAGGTTGGCTAGAAATCGATGAACCGTACTCACAGGCAGACGTGAAAGACCGGCGACTTGCTTCGCGGTCAGACCTCGCGGAGATTCGCTGAAAAGATGCAGCAGCTTCAGCCCGCGCTGTAGCGCGGTGATGTCGTAGGTGCGCTTTGGGCTCCGTACCATGGAATTTTCAACTCCCCAAAATGAAAGTGCGAATTATCTGATGAAAATAAGTTTTCCGCAACTCCTTTCTCTAAAGTCGCCCGAACTGCTTCACAGCTTGGACAATGGACTTGAGCTGCTCGATCACGGCGTACATGGAGTGCTCTTTGTAATCCATCTGCTGTGCAAGGGTGAGCACCGCTTGAGCCTGCGCCCTGGGTATGACTGCGACGCCGTCGCTGTCCGCCACAACGATGTCCCCCGGATTCACCGGAACGCCGTTGCAGATCACCGGAATCTGCGCTCCGCCAAAACGATAGTGATGCACCGACGTCGAAGGCACGATTCCGGTGGCAAATACCGGGAAGCCGATTTTCCGTAGATACGCGACATCGCGCACGCTACCGTCAATCACTGCGCCGGCGTAGCCGCGCGCCGCCATCGCGGTCCCCATCAGCCCACCCATCCCCGCGATGTCCTCTCCGTCTTCAACCACCATCACGTAGACCGAATCGGTTGATCCTTGATCGATCGCCTCCAGCATTCCGCTCAGCGCCCCCGGGTCTTTATTGCCCTCGTCTTTCTTAAGTTGCACTGTGCGCGCAAAGCCCGCGAACTTGGCTGTGAAGATCGGCTGCATGTGATGACTCATGTACATGCGCTTGCCAGTAATCTGTTCAAGAGCATCCGATACCGAGGCCACTTCCACACGGCGAAATTGCGCAATCAGTTCGCTATCGGGCGAACCGGTGGCACCCGCATTCGATTGTGCTCGAGCCGCTGGAACGTCGTCGGAAGGCGCGAAAGCGACGCATAGAGCGACTAAAATGATTGCTAATACCCGGCCCATCGCGTGCGTGCGAGATTGATTCATTCCATCCTCCTGGTTGTATCCACGTGCGCGGACTCTAACACCGACCGCGTTCCGGTTGGAAGAGCGAACCATTTGCTCACCTCCAGCCAACAGGCGACACAACAAAACAATCTAATTCAATCGCAAATTGAGAAAGAGTTGACATACACCCTGCCGATGAGATACATCCTCGATTCCATAGTTTTATATTCTCACCATAGGGGTTTTTGTTTTATCAGATGAAAACAGTTTCGACTCCGCGTTGGGTTTCATGGCCTCGGGCGATCGCTACGATCGTCACATTTGTGGTCGCCGGATTCTGTGGCCAAGCGGCGTTTGCTCAAATCCGGCAGTCGGATCGTACAGATGCCAACTCATCCACGCATCCGAGTTCCCATGCTGGCGAAAAAACTTTTGCCTCCACCTGCGCAGGGTGCCACGGACTCGACGGCCAGGGGAGCGAGCGGGCCCCGAACATCGTAAAAAATCCCAAAGTGCAGAACCTCTCCGACGCAAAGGTTTCCGCCATCATCTCGAACGGCATCCCTGGAACCGGCATGCCGCCCTTTCATACGCTGACCGACGAGAAGATTCGTGAAATTGTCGGCTATCTGCGAATGCTTCAGGGTAAAGGTGGAACTCAATCCCTTCCCGGCGACGCCACTCGTGGCAAAGAAATCTTCTTCGGCAAGGGCGAATGCTCCTCGTGCCATGCGGTGAAGGGCGCAGGTGGATACCTCGGACCTGATCTCTCTACTTACGGTGCTACGACGTCTGCACAAGCCATCCTAAGCGCAATCATGAGCCAAAATCGCACTACCCAGGCTGGCTACAAGCAGGCTGTCGTCACTACCCGCAGCGGCGATCGATTCGAGGGCGCGATCCGTAACGAAGACAACTTCTCGCTGCAACTCCAAACCAAGGATGGCAGTTTCCACTTCTTTCAGAAGTCCGACTTACAAAATGTAGAACGCAGTGACCATTCGCCGATGCCTGCAAACTACCGCGAACGCCTCAATTCCGCCGAACTCGATGATCTCGTGAACTATCTGATGAACACTGCCGCAAAATCATAAGCAGGCTTCGGACGAAGACGAAGAGGAAGGAACCGAGGTACCTCACTAGATGAAAATAAGCTCCAAACTTTTATTGCACACAATCATCTTGGCCAGCCTTCTTCCAGCTTCTGCACAAGACAAGCGCGCTTTTGAACTTCAGACGCTCTCCCCGAAGTTCTGGGACCTCGTCGATCACAATGCGAAGCTCGACACGGTTGCCACCGGCTTCGGATTTACCGAAGGCCCCATGTGGGATTCCGCTGGCTTCCTCTACGTCAGCGACGAAACCCTGAACAAAATTTTTCGCGTTCACCTCGACGGCAAAAAAGAAGAAGTTATCGCGCTCGGCGATCCCGACGGCAACACTTTTGACCGCCAGCATCGCCTAATTGATTGTGCGAGTGTGCTGCGGGCGATAATCGAAGTCACTCCGGACGGAAAATACAAAATCCTCGCCGACCACTACGAAGGCAAGAAATTTAACAGCCCCAACGACGTGATCGTCGGCCCCGACGGTGCGTTCTACTTCACCGATCCCACGCTGGACCTGGTCGCCGGAGAAAAGCAGGAAATTCCCTTCCAAGGCGTCTACCGTCTCGATGACAAAGGCAACGTGCGCTTGCTCACCAAAGATCTGACCCAGCCAAACGGTCTGGCGTTCTCTCCTGATGGCAAGCACTTCTATATTGACGACAGCAAGGAGAAAAATATTCGCGTCTACGACGCAGCCCCAGATGGAACGCTCTCAAACGGCCGCATCTTCGGAGACGAGCAGCCCACGGGTAAACACGAGGGCGTCCCCGACGGCATGCGCGTCGACAAAAACGGAAATCTATTTGTTACCGGCCCCAAAGGCATCTGGGTATGGGACGCCAACGGCAATCATCTCGGCACCATCGTTATGCCCGAGCAACCCGCAAATCTAACCTGGGGAGACGCCGACTACCACACGCTGTATATCACCGCGACGACCTCTGTATATCGCCTGCAACTCAAGACGCAAGGCTTCGTGCCTTACCTCAATCACTGAGGCATGAAACCCAAGCTGCGGCCTCTTGGACGCGCGGGCTAGAATGGCCGCGTGTCGAAAAGCCCTGCAATTTGATTTTGTTGGAGTTCACTTCCGCTGCCGCAAGTTATCAAAGACCTGGCGCATGATCGATCCCCCGTATGCGCCTGCGATGCCGGGAAGGAAAGCGAGGAACGATCCGTAGATCTGCGCTCGCGTGGGCTTGACGGTTTGAATCAGGTAGGCAGCAAGTTCGGTCAAGGGAATGAAGATGCCAACCACGATGACCCAGCGCCACGGCCAGCGCGCCCGCAACAGGCCAAGCAGCATGCAGGAGGCAAGCACGAGCAGTGCAGTGAAAAGTAGATCGTTGACAACGACGTCGGCGTATCCAGTGCCGATGCCGCAAAACGCCGCCAGCATGTAGAAAAGAAAGTCGTGTCTGTTGTGTGCTGTCATCCTGAGCGGAGTGGGAAGTCCGGCACGGACTTCCCGCGCAGTCGAAGGATCCCTATGTTCAGTACGAAATGTACAGTACGAATATTTGGGCTGAAGGTTCGCAATCAACAATCAGCAATCAACAATCAGCAATCAACAATCGCAAAGCGTTAGTACTTGTAGAACCCTCTTCCGCTCTTTCTTCCCAGCCAGCCCGCATCAACCATCTTGATGAGCAGCGGGCACGGCCGATACTTGGGATCTCCCAAGCCACTGTGCAGCACACGCATGATGTCTAGACAAACATCGAGTCCGATGAAGTCGGCGAGCGTCAGCGGGCCCATAGGATGCGCCATTCCAAGTTTGAACACTTCGTCGACGGCTTCGGGGGTGGCCACGCCCTCCATCACCGCATACATGGCCTCGTTGAGCAGCGGCATGAGCACGCGGTTCGAGACGAATCCTGGCGCGTCATTCACTTCCACCGGAGTTTTTTCGAGTTTGATCGACAGATCGCGGACGGCCGTAAAGGTCTCCTGCGAAGTTGCCAGTCCGCGGATGACCTCCACCAGTTTCATCACTGGGACAGGGTTGAAGAAGTGCATGCCAATCACTTTGTCCGGACGTTTGGTTTGCGCAGCCAGCTTGGTAATGGAAATGGAAGAAGTATTCGAAGCTAGGATGATTTCAGGGCGCATCACGCGGTCGAGATCGCGAAAGATTTCTGTCTTGATCTCAAATTTTTCAGTCGCTGCTTCAATGACGAAATCGCATTCAGCCAGCTTGCCGCGATCAGTGACTAGCTGAATGTGCTTGAGAGCAGCAGCCTTGTCGTCTGCTGTGATCTTGCTCTTCGCAACTTCGCGTTCAAGATTCTTGCCGATCGTTTCGAGCGCGCGATCGAGAAACCGCTGCTCCACATCGCACAGAATAACGGTGTACCCACCGCGCGCGAAGACATGCGCGATGCCGTTGCCCATCGTCCCAGCGCCGATGACGCCGACTCGTTGAATGTTCATCATGATTGCCTTCGTGAAAACGTTCGAGTCTACCACCTTGCTCCCAAGGTAGCGGCAAAGCTGCAGTGAAACACAGTTCGCTCACAAAAGTTGCGCCTTTCGCCAAAACTATAAATCAGCCCGGTGGACATCGTCGCAGCAACCACTCCGCATCCGATTCTTAAATACGAACAGAAGCGCCTTTTCGGTGACGGAGGTGTATATGATTCGAAACACGATAATGCGTTGGCTGAGAGTGGCGGCTCTGGCTGCAACCGTTCCCCTGATCCTGGCCAGTGTCGCATGGGGTCAATGGAAACAATACGACAACGACGGTTACTACAACCGGCATGACGAAGCCCGCGAGCACGGCTACAAGAATGGCTATCGCGATGGTGCCAGCGCCGGCCAATATGACCGGGCGCGCGGCCGCCGCTTCAACTTCAAGAACGACGATTGGGAAGACTCCCGCGGCTTCGAGCACTGGATGGGCTCCAAAGGAAGCTACAAGCAGGCCTACCGCGAAGGCTACGAACAAGGATATCGCCGCACCTATGGCTACTATGGTGACCGCTACTACCATGATCGAGACGACTACCGCTGACATGACCGCGACGACTGGAGATAAGCCCGACGAGCGGATGAATCTGACAGTACTTTTACATTGCATTGCGGGCGAAGAGAGTAGAATGCCGGAGACCTGATAACTCAAAATATCAGCGACATCACGAATAGCAAGGCCTGCCGCCTTATTTGATCGTTTGCGACGGCACGATCGACCAGAACTTCCTTTGAAAGGCGGCAGGCATGAGAATCCTGCTCTACAACCCCGACAACGGTGTCACCCGCAACTTCATGCCGCACCTGTGGATGTTTCTTCTGCAGGCGCTGACTCCGGCCGGTCACGAAGTGTTGCTTATCGATGGCAACGCTCAGCCTATGGACGAGGCTCAGATCGCCCAGTATGTTCGCGATCAGAAAATTGACCTCGTTGGCATCGGCGCCATGACCCGAATGATTGCCAAAGCCTACCGCATCGCCGACGCCATACGCGCCACCGGAGTGCCCGTCGTCATGGGCGGACCTCACGTCACCGAAATGGCCGACGAAGCCCTCGGCCGCGATGGAGGCGCGCGCCACGCCGATGCTGTCGCCCTCGGCGAAGCCGATGAAACCTGGCCGGTGATCGTCAATGACGCTGCCGCCGGCGAACTCAAAGACACCTACGCCCCGGTCGATGTCTTCGGCCAGGAGCGCAAGCCGTCGCTGAAGCCGTATCCCGAAATTCCCTGGGACAAGATCGACCTCCACCAGTTCAATCTCCTGCCAAAGATTGTTTACCCGCTGCTGAAGAAAGTCGGCGAAGGCTGGGGCACATTCCGCATCATTCCCGTCGAATCAGGAAGAGGCTGCCCCTATGGCTGCGAGTTCTGCACCGTCACCGGATTTTTCGGAGACTCCATCCGCTTCCGCAGTAACGAAAGCGTGGTAAACGAACTGCTTCTGCTCAAAGCCCGCGCCCGCAGCGAAAAGGGCCAGATGGCGGTCTTCTTCATCGACGACAATTTCGCCATCAACGTGAAGCGCACCAAATCGCTGCTGCGCGACATCATCGCCGCCAGCGCTCAGGTTCACTGGGTGGCACAGATCAGCGCCAACCTCTTGCGCGACGAAGAGCTCTGTGACCTCATCGCCGCTTCTGGCGGCAAGTGGGTGTTCATCGGCATGGAATCCATTGATCCTGCCAATCTCAAGGATATGAACAAGGGATTCAACAAGCCCGGCGAATACGCCGCTGTGCTGGAGCGCCTCGCCAAACGCAACGTCTACGCCATCACGTCATTTATCTTTGGCATGGATAACGACACTACCGGAGTCGCCGAGCGCACACTCGAACAAGTGCGCACCTGGCCGCCGGGTCTGCCCATCTTCGGCCTGCTGACCCCGTTGCCCGCAACCCCGCTTTACAAGCGCCTGGAAGTCGCCGGACGCCTCACGCGTCCCAAACATTGGCAGGAGTTCATCCCCTTCGCCATGGCTCACACTCCGCTGAAGATGACGATCGATGAAGCCCACGCCGAAGTGAATTACGGATGGGCGCACGCCTACAGCCCTGATGCCTTGGCGCACGCCGTCGACTCGCTCGACGACCAGCCTCTCGGCTACCGCATCAACATCTTCCTCGCGCGCCTCTGCTTCCGCGGTATCTATTTCCCCATGCTGGGCCGTTTAGCGTGGCTGAAAGTGATTGCCGAGAATCGCGGAACCATCTTCAAGCTGGTGACCGAGGCCGTCTTCGGCAGGAAATCCCGACCCCGGGACCCAGACCTTGAAATTCCCTATGAGGAAGTGACGCCGGAAGTCAGCACCGAAGTAGGTGCCTAAATTTGGTCTAGGCCAGCCGCGAAGCGGCATAAGAATGCAGCCCACAGCGCAAGCCGTGGGACGGCAAGTGAAATACGCAGCAAGCTCCGAAGGAGCGGAAGAAATTTAAGGCGCTCATGAACGTCAACCACGCCTAAACGCGCTTACACACGCCAGCCCTCGAGTCTTTACGGGCGGGATCGCGATGACTATCGCTGGCACGATCGCGATGACTAGCGCTGATCAAATCAACTAAATGAGGGTGCCCCTCTTTTCCGCGTTTCTTGCGGAAGGGTGGGAGGCACAAGCCGGAGATGTTCTCGTAATCTCCAACCAAAGATCCCATTGCAATCCTGCTCTCCGGCGATTTCGCTGTTGGCTGCATCGCTGCCCACCCTTGCAAAGAACGCAAGAGTGGGCACCCGGCATCACTATCATTTTTTATGAAAGCCACTTATCTCTTCGGGTTGTGTAGAATCTCATTGCAGTTTATCGCTGGAGGCTTCTATGTGCTTTTTCGCTGCCGCGCCAGCAAATCCCAACTTTCTCTTGTCGTCTCTTCGTAAAGTTTCCGCAACAGCACAACTGACCTACCCGCAGGTCTAACTATAGGAGTTGTCATGGTAAAGCTTCGCGTATCCGCGCTGGCACTCATGCTTGCAGTGTTCTGGTACGCGCCTCTCTCCGCACAAGCCCAAAGCACGTCCACCTTCACGGTTCTCTATGCCTTTACTGGCAACAACGACGGAGCGAATCCGTCCACTGTAACAATGGTCAGAGATGCGCAAGGTAATCTTTACGGCACAACCCATCTTGGTGGCGATCTAACATGTAACGTCTCACTTCACCCGGGCTGCGGAACTGTATTCAAGCTAGATCCGGCGGGAATTTTAACGCCTCTTCATATCTTCGGCGGAGGAGCCCAGGGACTGGGTCCTTCTGGTGTGGTCCGCGACGCGGCTGGCAACGTCTACGGCACTGCCGGTGGCGGTATTCAATACGGGCTTGTGTTCAAGGTCGACAACGGCGGCACGTACACCGAGTTGTACAACTTCACCGGCGGCTCCGACGGAAATTTGCCGACCGGGAGCCTGATCCTTGATACCAGCGGTGCCAGCGGCAACCTATACGGCACAACGCTGCTGGGAGGCGGCAGCAGCGATCCGAAGTGTCCAAATGGTGAGGGTTGTGGAACTATCTTTGAACTTGAAAACACCCGCATACATAAGGTGCTGTACTCCTTCCTCAACAATGCGGACGGAGCAGAACCGCAAGGCGTGGTGCGCGACAACGCCGGCAACTTCTTTGGCGCAACTTACCAAGGAGGCCAGGGATGCTTGTTGGGCTGTGGAACAATCTTTAAGCTCGATTCGACCGGCGATAAGACAGTCCTGCACACTTTCACTGGAGGAAAAGACGGTGCCAACCCCTCCGGGAACCTGGTTCAAGATTCGGCAGGAAATCTTTATGGCGTCACCACCGCTGGCGGCGATCTGGCATGTCCGTGGGACGGTGGAGCAGGCTGCGGTGTGGTGTTCAAAGTCGACACCAAGGGTGTGCTGACGGTTCTGCACGCATTCCACGGCGGTTCCGATGGAAACGTTCCAGTCTCGGGTGATTCTCGATGCAGCCGGAAATCTTTATGGAACCACGCAGTCAGGCCCAAATGCGAATACCTGCGGAATAGTTTTCAAGCTGGACACCAAAAGTAATCTAACCAACTTGCACAGTCTGGCTGGTGGAGCAGAAGGGTGCCAGCCTGCCGGAGAACTCGTCCGGGATGCAACTGGGAACCTCTATGGCGCCACTGTATTTGCTGGCTACTCCGGTAACCCCTATGTCTGCCCGAACGGCTGTGGAACGATATTTAAGGTGACACCTTAAAGGTGAGATACGATGGTGAATCCAACGCCAATGGCAATCGTCAATCGCAGTACAGTTTTGACGGACGCGGCTATCACTGCGGTGATGCCTGCGATCCAGAAGCAGATATCGTCTCAGCTTGCATCGGCGTGGAATGTGGATGCCGTCCTGAGCTTTGTCGGTCTCGGCGGTCCGACTCCCGCGGCTGGCAACTGGGCGCTCACGATTACAGACAACACGGACGATCCGGCTGGGGATCTCGGCTATCACTCAAGCGATGCTAACGGCCCCTACGCGAAGGTCTTCGCTAAGACGTCCCTGGATGCCCAACAGGAGTGGTCTTCGGTTTTGAGCCATGAATTACTCGAGATGCTGGTGAACCCGTTGGGGTGTCTCGCGGCCTTTATACCCTGGGACGACTCTGGGGTGCGCGGAACTTACTATGATCTGGAAGTATGCGATCCCGTCTATCCCAAAGATCAATGTTATTTGATCGATAACGTACTCGTTTCCGACTTTGTCTTTCCCGCCTGGTTTGCCCCTTGGATTACCAGGCCCGAAGCTGGACGCACCACACCGAAGGTCGATCAGGCCGATCGAGTTCAAGCCGCGCTGCAACTCGCGCCTGGCGCCGTTGTGAGTATTTCGGGGAAGGCAAGCCTTAATGGGCCGCCCCCGTCTGCATCAACTGCCGCTTTTGTACGAACCCCAAGCACACTGATGGCCAGACACAGAGCGGGTTCTAAGGCTTAAGTAGCATTTCGTAAGGCTGTGGGAATATTCATGGGGATCGCCTTTGTCCCCAGCCGCGAAGCGGCAAAAGAATGCAGCCCACGGCGCAAGCCGTGGGCGGGATACAAATCAAAAGACAGCAAGCCCCGAAGGAGCGAAAGAAACGTGCTTCGCACCTGTCGACAACCTTATCTGATCTTCAGCCGGGTGCCCCATCCTAACGTCGCGTATTTTGCGACGTTAGGATGGGGACTTTGATCTTGAAGTTCTTCGTGTAGCTTGAAGTTCTTCGTGTAGTAAGACGATTCCCGATATTTCAATCGTCTAACGAGCTGTCATCCTGAGCGCGGGCGAAGCTGGCGCGAGGGATCCTACGTCAGTAAAAAGCTTCAATGCCGCAGATGGGAATACCTGAAAGCCGGTCGCCCCATCCTAACGTCGTGTACTTTGCGACGTTAGGGTGGGGACTTTGATCTTGAAGTTCTTCGTGTAGTAAGACTATTCCAGATATTTCGGTCGTCTAACGAGCTGTCATCCTGAGCGCGGGCGAAGCCGGCGCGAGGGATCCTATGTCAGTAAAAAGCGTCGATGCCGCAGATGGAAATGCCTGAAAGCCGGGTGCCCCATCCTAACGTCGCGTATTTTGCGACGTTAGGATGGAGACTTTGATCTTGAAGTTCTTCGTGTAGTAAGACGATCCCGATATTTCGGTCGTCTAACGAGTTGTCATCCTGAGCGCGGGCGAAGCCGGCGCGAGGGATCCTACGTCAGTAAAAAGCGTCGATGCCGCAGATGGGAATGCCTGAAAGCGGGCCGCGTAGAAACGCTCTAGGCTACACGCTTAACGCTCATTCACCATCGCTAGGGGGAATCGAATCCTGGCGAGTGGTGTCCATTAGTAGTATGGTGTTGTCGCCATCTCGCCCAAATTTCTCCGTTTCCATTGCCCTGTTGATGCTCTTGTCTTGCTCCTCATCGTCCGGGCAGGATGCACTACAGCTCTTCCACAAGATGCAGACCGCGTTAGGCGGCGCCGACAAGATCGCGGAAATCCAGGACTTTGAACAGAGCGTTCGTGCGCAGACATGGGACAACCAAGGCAATCCCCATGGTCTAGTGCGAAAACGGACACGCTGGGTACGCCCGAACTATCTGCGTTTGGATCAGGTCGGCCCCGATGACACGTACCTTCTTTATTTTGATGGGACCGCGGGTTGGGAAATATTGCCGGACAAGACGGTCGCTGACCTCGTTGGGGGAGAGTTGAAGTTCGCTCAGAACTACCTTCGGGACTTCAACTTGAACCTTTGGCTGACCGACCGCGATCCACGCAAAGTGATTACCTCCCCTGCGCCTCATGTGCTCGCAATTGCAGACAAGGGCGACCGCTCTGGCAAGCTTGAAATAACGCTCGACCCCGTTACATCTCTGCCCGTGAAGCAGACTACCCTCTCGCTCGCCGATCCAAATAACCCCGTGCCTAGTGAGACGCGCTTTGACAAGTGGGGGACGGTCGGTGGAGTGCGATTCGCTGGAACCATTTCTATCTTCCAAAATGGCAAGAAGCTGGGCGAGATCACGGTCGAGCAGACTAAGGTAAATAGCGGGATCAAACCCAGCGATCTTGCCATCAAACCGACAAACCTCAGCCCTGTCATGTCTCAGCCATAAGAAACCGCGCACCTCTCCAGGGTGATGGTGACGCCGGGTGGGGACTTTGATCTACCGATGACGACCCCCGACAAGTCATCGAGCCGTTCTTTTAGGAAGTCTTTGACATTTGCGGTCTGGATCGTCCCTAGCGGACTAGTGTTGCTTAATCTGCGTTAAGAAAGTTTGCGATGCAATTGCTCCCAAGGGACGGTGACAAGCTTGTCAGCTTTTCAGGTTTTACATACGCCGCTCCACTTCTTCCGCTCGCAATTTTTTCCACAGCTCAAATACTCTTCTGATGTGACCAACAACCTTTACTGAGAAAACTGAATAAGCAAAATGGAAGGATGTTTGCACGATTCTCATTGAGCGCGGCATCATCCGCTTCGGAACTCACACGCGAAGTCTTTACTCCACAATATTTTGCCAATAAATTCTTTCGATCCAATATTTTGGCGAGGATGCCCATATCACTCATCGCATAAACTTTTTAGAATCATTATTTTGGCGAGATTGATATGAAAAAAATCACAATTCCGAAATCTCCCATGCACACCATGCGGCGAACAAACCTAACTGGCACACTCCCGATTCTCGCATTCTTCGAGGTGTAAACTAGAGGTCTCATACCGCACTCATCGTCTCTGAAAGGATTTCTCCCATGGCCATCCTTGAACCCCCAGTCCGGCCGCAGCCGCGGACCAGCCTGCATTCCGGGCCATTCGTCACCGAGCCGTTTTTTGATTTCCGCAATGATGACAACGCGCGCCGCATGCGCTCCGCGATCGCCAAAGTCCGCGCGCAACTGGGACACGAATATGACCTCATCATCGGCGGCAAGCACGTCAAAACGGCCGACAAGATCAAGTCGCTGAATCCCTCGAAGCCGTCGGAAGTAGTCGGCATCCATCAGAAGGCGAACAAAGATCACGTCGAGCCAGCCATGCAGGCCGCGCTCGGGGCCTTCGAGTCATGGAGCCGCACTTCCATCGAAGAACGCGCTGGGCTGCTCTTTCGCGTAGGCGATCTGATGCGACAGCGCAAAATGGAATACATGGCGTGGCTGGTCTTCGAGGTCAGCAAGAATTGGGCCGAAGCCGACGCCGACATTTCCGAGACCATCGACTTCGCCGAATTCTATGCGCGCGAAGCGCTGCGTTTATCAAAGGCACAGACGCCGATTCAGCTTCCCGGCGAGCACGACTCGCTGCACTACATTCCGCTGGGCGTGGGCGCGGTAATTCCGCCGTGGAATTTCCCTTGCGCCATTATGGCCGGGATGACGATGGCTTCGATCGTCAGCGGCAACACAGTGATCCTGAAGCCGTCAAGCGATTCGCCCACCATCGCGGCAAAATTTGTCGAACTGCTGGAAGAATGCAGCATGCCCGAGGGCGTCGTGAATCTCTGCCCCGGCGCGGGCGCGAGTTTCGGCGATGCCGTCGTCGCGCATCCCAAGACGCGTTACATCGCCTTCACCGGATCGCGCGAAGTGGGCCTGCACATCAACAAAGTCGCGGCGACGCAGGCCCCCGGCCAGATTTGGATCAAGCGCACCATCCTCGAAATGGGTGGAAAAGACGCGATCATTGTCGATGCCGATGCCGACATCGACTCCGCCGTCGAAGGCGTCGCGCAAGCGGCTTTTGGATTTCAAGGGCAAAAGTGTTCGGCCTGCTCGCGCGCGATTGTCGACGAGCGCGTGTATGACAAGTTTCTCGAACAACTCAAAGCGTGCGTCGAAAAGATTCAGGTGGGCGATGTCACCGAAAACGCCGCAATGGGCGCAGTGATCAATGAAGGATCGATGAAGACGATTCTCGGCTACATCGAGCAAGGGAAAAAAGATGGACGCCTCATCACCGGCGGCGAGCGACTCGAAGGAGAAGGTTACTTTATTAAGCCCACTGTGATCGCCGACATTGCTCCGAAATCGAAACTCGAGCAGGAAGAAATCTTTGGCCCCGTCCTCGCCGTGATCAAGGCGCGAGGCTTCGACCATGCCCTCGAAATCGCCAACGACACCGAATTCGGACTGACCGGCGCCGTCTACACCAGTTCACGCGACAAGATCGATCGCGCGATCCGCGACTTCCACGTCGGCAATCTCTACATCAACCGCAAGTGCACCGGAGCAATGGTAGGCGCGCATCCCTTCGGCGGCTTCAACATGTCAGGGACGGACTCAAAAGCCGGCGGCCCGGACTACCTGTACTTGTTTACGCAGGCGAAGTCGGTGGGAGAGAAGATCTAGCAAATTCGTCTCTAAAATCGCTCAACACAATGAGACGCGTGGGAATCGGATTCATCGCCAATCTCGACTATGAACAGCGCGTCCGCTATTACTTTTGGTGGCGGAAATATCTTGTGTTGAAGTATGTCTCGCGGGCCGCGCTGGTGGTCTGCTTTGCTTGCCTGCTCGCTCCTCTGGCTGACAAATCGCTCGCTGCCGTCGCGGCGGCAACCAAACCTGCATTCTACGTGGCGATTGCTTCTGGAATCTGGTGGGGACTTCTGGAATGCCCGCGTTGCGGCCAGAAGTATCGATGGGGCGGTGAGGCTGACTACTTTGGCGACGACTGTCAAAACTGCGGCCTAACTTCCAGCGAGCTTTCGGCGATTCCCAAGCCTCAAAACTAAGATGATCGAATCTATTTTTCGCACTGCTTCGGCGGGGCAGGCGGAGCAGCTGCGGGATTGCGCTCTGGAAACTGCCGCTGATGCCAATACGGATAGATCGGTGTCACGTCGCTGGCCGCGTCGAGTTTAGCGATTTGTTCGGGAGTCAGATTCCATCCCGCCGAGCCGAGATTCTGCCGCAATTGCTCTTCGTTGCGCGCGCCCATGATTACGGTAGAAACGGTTGGGCGCTGTAACAGCCAGTTCAGCGCGACTTGTGGTACGGTCTTTCCCGTTTCTTTGGCAACTTCATCGACCGCATCGATGACGTTGTAGAGATATTCGTCCGGCATCTGAGGTCCGTTTTCAGCAGTTTTGTGCAGGCGGCTCTCTCTTGGAAGCGGCTGACCGCGCCGAATTTTGCCGGTGAGGCGTCCCCAACCCAACGGACTCCAGATCAGAGCACCGACGCCTTGATCTTCGCCCAGCGGCATAAGCTCCCATTCATACTCTCTGCCGATCAGCGAATAGTAGACCTGGTGGCCAACGTAGCGCGCCCAGCCGTAGCGGTCGGAAACGTCGAGCGACTTCATCAAGTGCCATCCGGAAAAATTCGAGCAAGCGATGTATCGCACTTTGCCGCTTTTGACGAGATTGTCGAGCGTGCTCAGAACTTCTTCGACTGGAGTCAGCGCGTCGAAGCCGTGCAGATGGTAAATGTCGATGTAGTCGGTCCCCAGACGGCGCAGGCTGGCTTCGCAGGCCGCGATCAGGTGATAGCGCGACGAGCCAACATCATTCGGCCCCGAGGTGGTGCCCATGCGGAACGTAGCTTTGGTCGAGATGAGGACTTGCTCGCGCTTTCCGGCGATCGCCTTACCGAGGATGGTCTCAGAGATGCCGTCCGAGTAGACATCCGCCGTGTCGAAGAGGTTGCAGCCAGCTTCCAGGCAGATATCGACCAGCCGCGTTGCTTCTGCCACGTCGCTCGAACCCCACGCCTTGAAGAATTCGTTTCCACCGCCGAATGTGCCGGTGCCAAAACTCAGGACAGGAACTTTGAGACCAGAACGGCCAAGTTGTCGGAATTCCATAAGAGGTGTAGATGCCACGAAGTTTAGGAGAGATACGTTTCTATTGCATTGATTTTCAATCTATGAAGTCCGGCTACCAAAAAAATCGACCTTGCTATCACTTTTAGATAAAAGAAAAAGGCCGCCCGAAAGGGCGGCCTCTATGCAAAGGATATTCTACGGCGATACTCCCGCCGGCGGCTGCGCAGGTGTTCCCGACGCTGTCGCGGCTGCCGCTTCATTCAGAATCCGGTGGTGAATCGTGAACAGCGCCAGCTCCAGCCGGTCTGACACGCCGATCTTATCGTAGACGTTGCGCAGATAATTCTTGATGACCTGCTCGGTTGTGCCCAACTGAGAGGCGATTTCTTTGTTCTTGTAACCCTGTACGATCAGGGCGACGATGCGCAGTTCCTTCGCGGTGAGCCGGTCACGGACACGCAATCCGACCATATCGTTTTCGGTAAGCTCGCTGGGTACGGCGACGTCCTGCACCCAGGTCTCGCCACGCGCGACCTTACGCACGCAGTCCACCAGAGCGGCGCTGGTCACGTTGCGGTAGACTACGCCGTGCGCGCCATTGGTCATGTGGCGCTGCGCGCTCTCACCGGTGTCGGCGAGCACGATGACGTGCGTCTTGGCCTTGTTTGCGGCCTGCACGATGGCGGCAAAATCGTTGTGAAATCCCGCGGCCACGACCAATACGGCGGCGCGGAATTTGTCGATGGCCATGAACATCTGTTCGGGAGTCTGCGCCTGCGCCACGATGCGCATCTCATCTTCGACGGCGAGCACTTTGGCGATGCCCGCCCGGAAGATCGCCTGGTTATCGGCCAGAATCAGTTTGAGCATTTGTCGGCTCCAAGACAGCCTGGTTCACAAATCTTAAGTTCAAAAAATCTGGTTCACAAATTATGAGTTCCGAATGAACTCGTACGAATCGATCACGCAAGCGACGCCACGGCCTTCGCCGCCTGCGCCGGTTTCATCGGTGCGCACCACCCGGCCTTTGCACTGGATGGTCACATTCTCCTGGCCGCCCGTCATCTCAGGCGGCAGCGTGATTTCAAATTCCACGGGCGAACCCACTTCCATCGATGCATCAGCGCGGATGAACACACCAGCCGCGCTTAGATTCCCCGTCGTTCCTTTGGCGTCAGTGTCGCCTTTGTGAATCTTGATCGGCAATTCCAGCGGAAATCGTTTTCCGGTCCGTGCTTCTTCGGCCACGGGGCCTCCTCTATGCTGGCCTGCTTTCGGTGTCCCGTCGGTGAATGAGGGCAACGTTGTCAAACCAAGCTCCTGGCGGGCGGAAGCCCGCATTTGTGCTTAGGGGCGGTTATATCACGGACGGTTACTGGAGTAAACGCCTGATAGCGAATTAGTTAACGGTAGCAAATAGGCTTCCCTGTAGATTGTCATACGGAAGGGCGAGTCAGAGGTTTGCCTACCGGTCGGCACCGTCGCGATGGCCGTCGTCAGTGAAACGAAACTCTGTAAGATGAAGAAAAGAAATTTCCCAGGAGAGTTCCGATGCCGATGAACATGTTGCACCGAAGAAGTACTCGTCCCCATTTATTCTGTGCGACTTTGTCCACACCAATCGCGATTCTTGCCATTCTGTGCATCGTTCTCAGCGAATCTGGATTCGCTCATGGTGAGCTGCTTGTGCAGACGCAATCACAATCTGCAGCGCAGACAACACAAAGAGGTCAGGCCGAAAAGAATGCCTCGAAGCCGAAACCCGATGCCTCTGAGGCACGCACCGTCGACAGCAGGAATACGTTGGAGAAATTGAATGGTGATCTGGAGAATCTGGCGGCTAAAGTCTCGCCTGCTGTAGTGCAGATTCTGGTCACTGGTTTTGGCCAGTTGCACGAAGAGGATCGTTCAAGGACCGCGCTGATCGTGCGCCAGCGCGCAGTCGGTTCGGGAGTAATTGTGGACTCCAACGGATACATCATCACCAACGCACATGTGGTCGAAGGGGCGCATCGGATTCAGGTTGCGCTGCCGCTATCTGCGGGCGATTCCACTGGCCAGGTGCCCGTCGGGAAACGCCGCATCCTCGAGGCGCGTCTGCTCGGTCAGCATCAGGAAACGGATCTCGCGTTGCTCAAAATCGACGAAAAAGACTTACCCATTCTTCCCCTTGTAAGCCAGCGGCCGCACGTCGGACAGCTCGTTTTTGCTATCGGCAGTCCTGAGGGCCTGCAGAATTCAGTGACGATGGGAGTCATCAGCGCTCTTGCGCGCCAGGCCGATCCTAGCAAATCCCTCAGCTACATCCAGACCGACGCGCCGATCAACCCCGGCAACAGCGGCGGTCCGCTGGTCGATATGAACGGTTCTGTGCTTGGGATCAACACTTTCATTCTTTCGCAGGGAGGCGGAAGCGAAGGACTCGGCTTCGCCATTCCGGCGCGAGTGGTCGATTTTGTGTATCACAGCCTGCGCAAATACGGGCACGTGCACCGCGTCGAAATCGGCGCGGCGACTCAGGAAATCACACCCACACTTGCCGAGGCCTTACAGCTGCCGCAACGCTGGGGGGTGATCGTCGTCGATGTCAAGCCCGACGGCCCGGCCGCAGCCGCGGGCCTGCAGATTCAGGACATCATTCTCTCTGCCGACGAACGCCCCATCGAGACCATGCCGTCGCTCTCGGCCGCTTTGTACTTACACAGGCTCGATGAGGTGATCAAGTTGGTAATCCTGCGCGGCAGCGAGCGCAAGACGCTCTACATTCCAGCCATTGAAAAGCGCGATCATATGGATGAACTGCTCGACGCGGTGAATCCGGAGAACAGTCTCATCCCACGCCTGGGTGTTCTGGCCATTGACATCACACCTGATTTGAAGTCGCGGCTGGGTTCCTTGCGCGAGCCGTCCGGCGTGATCGTGGTGGGCCGCACTGCCGATCTGATCATGCCGGATACCGGACTTGAGGCCGGCGACATAATCCATCAGCTCAATACGACGCCTATCGATTCCGTGGACACGCTACGAACAGCCGTGCGCGCGCTGAAAACAGGCGACGCGGTCGCATTGCAAGTGGAACGCGGCGATGGGCTGACCTATGTAAGCTTTGAAATTGAGTAGCGTTCAGGATTGAGCAATCTACTTCCCGGCGCTGATTCCTGTTGCTTTGGGTCTGGTGGCGATATCGATGGCCCCTCCTAGCGCTGAGGCCATGGTCTCGGCCACGCGAAGGTCGTCGTTGGTGAACGCGTCCTGCCGTGCACGATATAAAGCCAAAACTGCAACAACCCCTGAGGCGCCCGCTAACGGCACAGCCAACGCCGAGCGCAGTGTGCTGTATTTGGTGAGGTCATTCAGATATCCGGGCTCAACGGAAGGATTTCCGTTCAGAATGGACTTGCTGTTCTGCGCCACCCATCCCGATAATCCTTCGCCCAGCGGAATTCGCAGCGAAGAAAACAGCCGGTAGTTCTCGCCGCTCACAAACTCCGGAGCCAACACGCCATCCCTCTGCGCATAGACCGCCATCGAATCGTACGGAACAAGCCATGGCAACCGCACAGAGAGCAGGGACCCAATGTCCGCGATGCTAAGGAGCGTCCCCGGACGGCTGAGTTCAGCGATCGCCTGACCTTGCTGTTGCGCTGTGGAAATGAGGGCATCAGCGTTCGTCGATGTTGTCGCCGCACTGGCCGGAGCTTTTGCCGACTCGGCAAATCCGGCATCGGGAGCCAAACCACGCTCGATCTTGATATCGGTTGAAAGTTTCGGCGGAGCCTGCAGCGGCTCTTCGTTCGCCCGCTTCTCCAGTTCGATGTAACGTCGCCGCAGAATCTCGACAACACGTGGATCAAAAGCCTTCCCCGAGTCTGCAACCACCTTCGCCATGGCTACATCCAGTGGCAGAGCTTTACGATACTGCCGGTCCGAGGCCAACGCGTCGAGACAATCGACCGCCGACAGAATTCGCGCACCGATCGGGATCGCCTCGCCTGAAAGCCCATTCGGATATCCGCTGCCATCCCACTTTTCGTGGTGTGCCCGAACAATCGGTACAACGGGATACGGAAAGTTCACCTGCTCCAGAATCTCCGCGCCGACGATCGGATGGACCTTCATCTTTTCGAATTCTTCCGGCGTCAGCTTGCCCGGTTTCGAAATGATGTGCTCCGGTACGGCCAACTTCCCAATGTCATGTAACACCGAGGCCGCTCGCAGCGCTTCGGTCTCGTCCTCATTCAATCCCAGTTCCTTCGCCAATTCCATCGCATACACGCGCACGCGTTGCAGATGTTCGCCAGTCGTCTGATCCTTGGCCTCAATGGCGAGCGCAAGCGCTTCGATCGTGCGCAGGTGAATCATCGAAACCTGCTCGGCATGTTTCTTTTCAGTCTCGAGTTTGCCGAGATACAAACGATACGAGCGATACATGAGATAGATCGGAGGCAGAACCAGCAGCGACGACTGCCATCCGATATTCATATTCAGGTAATGAATCAGGCCTGCGGCCGCGGCCCCGACCATGTAATACGGGAACGACCAGAGATAACTGTCATTCCAGACTTTGGAAATAGGCTTGTCTTCGGTGAGGCCGATGATGGTCGACATCGCCGCGGTGTTGCATGCGAACTGAGTGATCGCTGCCGCAACCAAGGCAAGCGGTCCCGGTGCGTGCAAGACGCGCGCCACCACGAGTGCGTAAGCGCCGTATGCCAATGCGCTCGAAGCCGTCAGCTGTGCCCAATTGAAAACGAGCTGTACCAGTTTCACTTGCTGTTTTCGGCGCAAGAAAGCCTGGCCGAGTGTGCTGGCTAGAACGATCAGCAGCGTTTCCGGTAACCCCAATTCAACGATTCCAAGCAACGTGAACAGGAAGTTGACAGAGAGCGTTCCTTCGATGCCGGGCAGGACCACCTTGAATGACGAAGCCAGCACTGCGGCAATCAAGTAGCAGGCGAACTTCACCGGATCGGTTGACTGCCAATGCGAGAACGCAAATGCCAGGCAGGCACAGGCCGCCAAAGCCAGTCCGGCGATGTAGGTGCGCGCACCAATAGAGCGGATTCGCGACATGGGAAATGCTTCCATTTTCAATGATTTGCGGGGAATTGTCCGCTCAAAAAGAGATTCTCTGGTTACGATGGTTTCTTCTTGGAATCAATCACTTCCGGCTGTCCCGTTATGGAAGCCAACGCGCCTGGCTGAGACAACTTGTCCCTGTGAACGGGCGCTGGGACAAAGTGCCCGTAAGTGTGCGCAACAGCATGTTTTAAGCAATTGATAAATAAGGCCATACGAGCTTGACCTTTGGCGTTGGACCTGCAACTACAAGAGTTACTTAAGGGTATGACCATGCCCCCGTCCGTGGCACCTTTAAGTGGGGGAGAAAATGAAGAAGCTCGTGCTCTTGATATTGATCGCAATGCTGGCGACTACCGCTGGCGCGCAGAACTCCAAGGTGTCACCGGAACTGCAGGGCTACAAATCAAGCCAGCAGGTGCGCATTATCGTGCAGTATGCACCTGGCACGCAGGTCAACTGCGGCGGCTTGCTTGGCCTGGTAGATTGTCTTCTCAATGACATTCTGAAGCTCGGCGGCCAGATCCTGGCGCCGTTGCCGCTGGTTAATGGCGTCGTCGCGTTGCTGGATGGTCCCGGAATTAACAGCCTCGCCCATAACGCCAACGTCGTCTACATCAGCTCAGATCGCCCGCTTACCCCCACTCTGAGCAACGCAGCACCAGCAGTGAACGCGTTCGCCGCGTGGCAATCCGGTTACACCGGCGCGGGAGTAGGCGTCGCTTTAATCGACAGCGGCGTCAGCAGCCATCCGGATCTGAACGGCGGTCTTCTGGGTCTGTCGCGCGTGGTATGGAATCAGAGCTTTGTTCCGGGCAATGCCAGCGCGAACGACCAATATGGTCACGGCACGCACGTTGCCGGTTTGATCGCAGGCAACGGGCACAGCTCGACGGGCAGGCAGTATACGCGCACGTTTGAAGGCATTGCTCCGGGCGCGAATATCATAAACCTGCGAGTGCTCGATCAGAATGGCGAGGGCAGCGACAGCACCGTGATTTCGGCGATCAATACTGCGATTCTGCTGAAGCCACTCTTTAATATCCGCGTGATCAATCTTTCGCTGGGTCGTGCGGTCTATGAGAGTTACAAGCTCGATCCTGTCTGCCAGGCAGTCGAACAGGCATGGAAGAACGGCATTGTAGTGGTGGTGGCTGCGGGGAATAATGGCCGCTTCCAGCAGACAGATGGTTACGGAACAATCTCGTCGCCCGCCAACGATCCTTACGTGATTACCGTCGGCGCCATGAAGCCTATGGGTACGCCGACGCGCACCGATGATCTGATCGCCAGCTACAGCTCGAAGGGACCGACCCTCCTCGACGCCGTTGCGAAGCCGGATCTCGTTGCTCCCGGTAACCTGCTGGTATCGCTGGAAGCGCCGAACTCAACGCTCTACAACGAATATCCAGGCAACCGCGTGCCGTATGACTTCTATGTGAATGGGGGCGAGAACGACGCATCCTCGTCGAGCTACTTCACACTGAGCGGAACCAGCATGGCCGCTGGTGTTGTCAGTGGTGTTGTCGCCGATCTGCTGCAGAAGAGTCCGTCGTTGAGTCCGGACCAGGTGAAGGCTCGCCTGATGAAGACGGCGTGGAAGTCACTCCCGGCATTCAGCAGTACGACCGATCCTACGACCGGCATTACCTACACCGACCAATACGACGTGTTCACCGTTGGTGCCGGCTATATCGACGTAGAAGCGGCTCTCAACAATACCGACCTCGCCAGAGGCACGGCAATGTCTCCGATCGCGACGTTTACCGGCAGCGGAGATGTGACGCTCAAACCCAGCACGACAGCGGTTTGGAACACGTCTGCCACATGGTCTTATGCGACTGTGTGGGGAACGTCGCAATTCGCGACGGGGGCTTCGCCAACGTTGGCGATCAATTCTTCCACCTCCGGATCACCCAGCAGCGTGCTCTGGGGCGGTAACGCCATGTGGGGTACGAATGCGATGTGGGGAACCAATGCAATGTGGGGAACCAACGCCATGTGGGGCACGAATGCCATGTGGGGTACAAACGCGATGTGGGGAACCAGCGTTTCGGGCGGCGAGCAATAAAGCCGTTCATCTGGTTGAAGCAAAGGGTCGCGAGGAACTCGCGGCCCTTTTTCTTTCATCCGTTATTAGCCCTTGGTTCCATTGTCATCCTGAGCGGAGTTGTTGTTTCGCGAAGCGAACAACAACGTAGTCGAAGGATCCCTACCCTTCTGCAACGCGGCACGCATTCACACTTAAAACGCGCTTCCGCCGCCACCACCGAATCCTCCGCCAGAAAATCCGCCACCACTACCGCCTCCGCTCCAACCAGAGCCACCTGAACTCGCTCGCGGAGCCGAGACAAAGACCTGATGCATATCCGACGTCATGCTGTTCATCGAACTGGAAAAGAAAATCGGATTGAAGGGCCCCGGATAGTACCCGCCCGGTCCCACGTACCACGACGGAGGATCTTGCACGATGCCAGCGAACGCCTGCGCCCAATGATGCTCGACGCCCAGCGCCATCGCATACGGAAGAAATTTCTCGAACGTAGTCGGCGGCATGACTTTCAGCCGCTCGCCATCCACTCGATTCATGAACTCCTGAAAGCCCAGCACGGCGACGCGAACGCGTCCGCCCTTCACGGTTTTTGCGGTCATCACGCGCGCGAATAGCCACCAGATCACCGCCGCCAACACCACACAAACGATCAGCATTGGAACCGAGCTGAAGAAGTTTGCCCACCCCACGTATTGGAAAATAGCGAATGGGATGAAAATTACGATCGCCGCCACGATGCTGTATCCATTGGCCGACTCGGGATCTAGCAGGTAGATGCCCTTGTTACGCAGCGCTGCCATGATGTCCTGGCGGATGATCGGAACGGCCGTGTAGAAGCGGTTTTTCAGGCTCGACAACCGAGTTTCCTGCCCACCCGAAAATACATTTTCCAGCATGACGCGCTCGTGCGGTGCGAGTTCTTTGTCGTTCCATTCAGCCATGGGCTTGAGCAGATGGAAGACATAATCTTTGTGAGTGAAGATCAGCCCTTTGTCGGCGGTTTCTTCGATCTTGATGTATCCCCGCACCGCCAGATCGACTATGGTCGATGTAATGTCGCGCGGATGAATCGTGTCATCGAGCAACGTTCCTGCCTCAGCCGGAGAAATACCCGCTGGAGGCTCATACATCGGCGCAACTGACATGCCCGGATCGGGATCGCGTCCCTTGAACCACCATAACGAGAACATCACGGCGAACGTGACCACAGGAAAGAAAATTATTGGGTTCCCGCCGATAAACCAGAAGAACCGCGTGAGCGCACTAGGCTCGTGAAGAATGTCTTTCGGAATATATACGTCGATCGTCAGCCCTCCGCGCATGGGCAGCTTGCTGTTGGTCTCGAATTGCGCGTCGGCGTCGACAACATTCGCCGTGGCATCCCGCTGCGACGAGCCGTAGACGCCGGTAAAAGCCTGTGCCCTGAGCGATCCCGACGCGATGCCGGGGAAGTGTACCGTCGCGGCTGCGTGGTCAACCGGCACCGGCCAATCGTTGCCAGTAACGTTCCAATAAAGTTCGTCATGATCGGCGAAAAACCGCATCCCATTGCGGACGCGATAGCTGATTTCTACGATGCGCGTGGCATCGACCGCGCCTGGGATGTAAATCTTAAGATCGCGTTCGCCATTTGCAACGGAGGAGTCGTACTTGAGTGCATTACCGTCTCCGTCGGCGACGCTCGTGATGTCGATGTAGAGTTCGTAGTTGCTGCCGGTCGGGCCGGGATATTCGATGGGGATCTGACGGTGAATCCCGTGCCACTCACCCACAAAGGCGAGCGTGATGCGTTCCTTCACGATCGCGCTGCCGTCGCGTGCAACTGCGATGTCGTCTTGAAAGTCCGTGATGCGCCAGGATTTCGCGGCGGCGACGCCGGTGAGAATGCACAGAAGCAGCGAAAGCAGAGCGACGATTTTTGGGATTCTCAAATTGCCCAGTTCCCCAATTGCGAAATAGTCAGAACTTCACCTGTACCGGCTCGCGATCGGTAGGCTCGGCGATTTCAAAGAACTGCCGCTGGGTGAAGCCGGCCATGCTGGCAAGAATGTTGGTCGGGAACGATTGAATCTTCGTATTCAGGTCGCGCACGACCGCGTTGTAATATCGCCGCGCATTCTGAATCGCATCTTCGGTCTGGCTCAGCGATCCCTGCAATTGCGTGAACTGGTCCGACGCTTTCAGTTCTGGATAGTTCTCCGCTACTGCGAACAGGCTCTTCAGCGCACCAGTAAGCTGATTCTCAGCAACCGCTTTGTCCGCCGGGGACGTAGCCTGCATAGCCTGCGAGCGGAATTTGGCAATGTTCTCAAACGTCCCCTTCTCGTGCGCGGCATATCCCTTAACCGTCTCCACGAGATTGGGGATGAGGTCGTGACGCCGTTTCAACTGGATATCAATATCGGACCAGGCCGAATCGCAGCGCACGCGCAGCTGGACCAGGCTGTTGTACATCCCGATCAGCATCACAGCGATGATGGCCAGGATTACGAGGAAGATGATGCCAGTCATGGGTGTCCCCTCTCAGGTACTCCACGAAAAGTTGAACTGGAAATTCAATGGGACGGTAGCATAGCGAGAGGCCGTGCGCAACGATGACAAAGGGCGGACCTTGGATCTCAGACCTCGGACCTTAGAAGCTAACCAGGAGACTGCCGTTCGAAGCCAAGCGAAGATGAACAAGAGATTGCTGAGGTCTGAAGTCCGAGGTCTGAGGTCTGTCTTTACTGCTGCGGTGCGAAGTATCCCTTGCGGGCGCGCACCTGCAGGTCTTTCTTCAGAGAAGAGATTTCGATTGAGCGGTAGCGCCCGTCGGCATCGAAGTCCGCAGGCTTGTAGGAGACCACATACTGGCTGCGCAATTCGTCTTCGATCGCAGCATACGAGTGGGTGATGTCCTTCATCTTGAAAGGGAAGAAAGCGCGTCCGCCGGTCGCTTCGGCGAGTTGCTCAAGCACCTTGTCGCCGCGCATCACCAGCCCACTGTCGTCGGTTGAAATTGCGTAGATGATCACTTCGGCGCGCTGCGCCATTTCGATGGCCTGTGCCTTCGTGACTTCGCTCTGATTATCTTCGCCGTCGCTGACTACAATGATGGCTTTCCGCACGGGATGGTCGGAGCGGTCCTTCAGAAACTTTTCTTTGCAGGCGCGATAGATTGCGTCATAGAGAGCGGTGCCGCCGCCATTGTGCAAGCGGTGAACTGCCCAGTAAAGCCGTGAATAATCGTCGGTAAAGTCCTGCGCCATCTGCGTATGCGTGTTGAAGCCTTCGACGAATGCCTTGTCGAAGCCCGCGCGCAGCGTGTGTTGCAGGAAACTGGTAGCCGCTTCCTGTTCGAAATCGAAGCGGCTATCGACCGATCCACTCACGTCAATGAGCAGTCCCAGGTGCAGCGGCAGATCAGTTTCGCGCTTAAAGTTCAGAATCGCCTGCGGCGGTTTGTGATCATCAAGGATCGAGAAATCGTTCTGCGTCAAGTCGCGGACGAATTTGCCGTGCTTGTCGGTCGCGATGAAGAGCACGTTGACTTCATTAACGCGGGCGCGAATAGTGATCAGCGCATTCTGCGGATCGTCTGAGTTCGGCTCGGAACCCGACCCGGAATTTGATCCATCTGGATTAGCCGCAGCGGTGACATTATTTCTGGTGTTATATGTGTTCAGATTAGGAGCGTCAGAGACATACGATGACTGCGCCGACGCCACTCGGCATAAACCAAGCGTGAGCAGCAACAGCGCAAAAAACCGTAAATAGAAGTTCGTGTACTTCATGCACTGACAATCCAAAATTTTCACTCTAACCACAGCCAGAAGACACTCCTAAACTATTAGATGCACGCCAGATGCCGAAAATAGGGGGGAAGTATCGCACCCCGCCATCTCATTGACTTTAGGGGCCTCTCACCCAGAGTGCCAAGTTACAAAAGGAGCACACGATAGGTCATAGCGCAAAACATGCAAATTCTGCGAGTTGCGCGATAGTGGCGGGCCCGCGGCGTTGGCCAGTCAGATTCACTGGCGAAGTTCAGTCTCCCAATTTCATCGCGATTCCGTACAATTTCATTGGGAGCGAATCATGAAAAAACTCACCCTGTGCATACTGATTGTCCTCATGTCGGCCGCGGCGGCATTTGCCGCGGATGACGAGCGCGAAGAAGAGCGTGTGAAAGATGCGGGCGTTGTCCTCAAAGAAATTCTCAATATTCCTGACGACATTCCGCAGGACCTGCTCGACAAGGCTGAGTGTGTGATCGTTTTGCCCTCCGTAAAAAAAGCAGCCTTTGGCGTGGGTGCTAGCTACGGACGCGGAGTGATGGTGTGCCGGAGCGGCGCGCACTATAAAGGCAAATGGGGCGCTCCTGCGCTCTACGCTCTCGAAGGTGCCAGCATCGGATTTCAGATCGGCGGCCAGGCCACCGATTTCGTTCTTCTTGTGATGAACCCAAAGGGAGCCGAATCGTTGCTTTACAGCAAAGTAAAGTTGGGGGCCGATGCCTCGGCCGCGGCGGGTCCGAAGGGCCGCACGGCCGAAGGTGCGACCGACATCGTCATGAACGCCGAGATCCTTTCGTATTCCCGGAACAAGGGCCTGTTCGCGGGAATCTCTTTGGAGGGTTCGACGTTACGTTCCGATGGCAGCGCAAACGAAAAGCTCTACGGGAAAAAACTGACGGCGAAAGAAATTATCCGCCAAGGCAAGGTCGGAATTCCAAGATGTGCACATGAGCTGGTTTCGCTACTCGACACAAAGACGCCTGTGAACAAGTCGGATCCGAAATCGCTGGAATAAGCCCTTTCACTGTGAGCCTCTGTGGCCTCTGTGGTTAAAGATTCTACGACGATAGTCCGCTGCGCATGGGCGAGCGAGGGATTATCCGTTCGCTACCACGACGAAGAATGGGGTACACCGGTGCACGACGACCGCACGCTTTTTGAATTCCTCATTCTAGAGGGCGCGCAGGCGGGTCTGAGCTGGAGCACGATTCTCAACAAGCGCGAGAACTACCGTAAGGCCTTCGACCGCTTCGATCCCAAGCGCGTGGCGCGCTACGATCGGCGGAAGATCCAGCAATTGCTGCGTGATCCCGGGATCGTCCGCAACAAGCTGAAGATCGCCTCCGCGGTAGGGAACGCGAAAGCATTTCTTCGCGTCCAGGAAGAATTCGGCAGTTTCGATCGCTACATCTGGCAATTTGTCGGCGGCAAGCCGCGTGTAAACAAATGGAAGTCGATGCGGCAAGTTCCGGCGAGCACGGATGAATCTGATGCGATGAGCAAAGACCTGAAGCGCCGTGGCTTTAAATTCGTAGGATCGACGATCTGTTATGCGTTCATGCAAGCAGTCGGCATGGTGAACGACCACGTCGTAGACTGCTTCCGCTACAAAGCGCTGAGTTCTGGCACTCAGTAGCCCCGAAAGCCTTTAACCGCGAAGATCGCAAAAGAAACGCCGCAAAGAACACAAAGCTTGGATTCCCACGTCACTCTTGGCGTCCTTCGCGGACTTTCTTCGCGAACTTTGCGGTTAAAGGCTGTTTCCGGTTCTAATCACTTGTGACTCGTCAGCGCTCACAAAGAACTTGTGCAGTCATATAAATCACGACCAGTCCGAGCAGCAGCACTGCTCCTTCCACGCGCGTCGACCACACATGCAGCGCATCAAACTGCACGCGAGCGGGATTATCTAGAGGAACTGCCGCAAAGTCTCCGACCTGCGCTCGAAGCGCGTCCATGCGGGGAATGATGCCGAATTGCGAAACCAGCGTGAGAGCAAGCATCACGACTATAAGAATGTGACGCATGGCGAAGGCGTGAGCAGACCCTTGCGTAAGATGGCTATAAATCAAGGAGCTGAGCAGAAACACTACGCTGCCCACGATCGCGATCCAATGTAGCTTGCCCAGAGCGCGACCTACGACATTTCCCGCGAGATGTGTATTAGGCAGAACCTGAAATGCCGTGGGCGCGAGCACGAAAGCAAAGAAGATCAGCCCGCCTATCCAAACCACAAGCGAGAGAAGCATCAGAAAACGCAGGAGAGACATGAGCGAAATTATAGTCCGGCACCATCTAGCCCAACCGTCTTGGCCTCGCCTCAAGGGCACAGGTTTTCCTAAAGACGTTTCTTCGAAGAATGCGGTTGTTCGCAATTCGGAACGAAAGCAGTTTGTGTGTTGTGCAGAACAGATTTGGGCATAGAATCCTGCCCGCATTTAGTGCGCCGGGAGGAATGCAATGAAAACAAAGTGGGTTCTTGTGTCATGTCTGTTAATGCTGGCCGGAGCCGGATTACTCATCGCGGGACGAGCCGCCGCAGGACAGCCGAAGCCGCGAGTCCAGGCATTACCCGGAGTGCAGACAGATCCGATGACCTTTACGGCAGACCACCACGATACTTCCCCGCCTCTGCGCGAGTTGGTGCTGCGATCCCATCCACCTGCGCGGGCACTGGGCGAGCACCCGCGAAGCATCCCGGTGGGAAGAAACGGGAACGAGGTAGTGCGTTCCGAAGGCACGATCCCCATCCAGCGATCGACCCGCGGCCTGTCTCGAGTGAGCACGTCGAATCTGGTCACATTCAACGGCATTTCGTCGGACGGCTGGTACCCTCCCGATCCAAACGCATCCGTGGGAGCGACTCAGATCGTGGAGATCGTGAACATCGTTTTTGAAGTTTTCACCAAAACCGGGACATCGGTTCTTGGCCCCAGCGATGTCAGCTCCATATTTTCCGGTTTCGGAGGCGAGTGCGATCCCGCCAGCTCCCCGTATAACTTCGACCCCGTCGTCCTCTATGACAAAGCCGCCGCACGCTGGGTGATCACGATCGGGGCGGCGCCTAACAATAGTTCTCCCACCACCCAATGCATTGCCATCTCGACAACGTCGGACGCAACCGGTTCGTACCACCGCTATGCGTTCAGCTCCTCATACTTCAACGACTATCCGAAATTTGGAGTTTGGGCGGATGGCTACTACGGTTCCTACAATCTGTTTTCAGGAGGAGTTGACGGCGGCCTCGTCGGAGCGCTGGTCTGCTCCTACAACCGCACGGCCATGCTGGCAGGTGAGACGGCAACGAACATGGCAGTGTGCTTCCAGAGGTCGACCAGCGACTTCACCTTGCTACCCGCCGACATCGACGGGTTAACGCCGCCAGCTAGTGGCGAGCCTGAGTTCTTTCTGGAACTGGCCGGCAACTACCGCCTCTACAAGTTCCACGTCGATTTTACGACTCCCAGCAATTCAACCTTCACTGGCCCTACTAGCTTGTCGCTCGGCGGAGGCTATGGAGAAGCGTGCGGAGGCAACGTTGCCTGCGTTCCCCAGGAAGGAACTACGCAGGATCTCGATTCGCTGGGCGATCGGCTGATGCACCGCCTTGCCTATCGCAACTTTGGCACCTATGAACTGTTGGCAAGCAATAGCTCGGTGACCGTGGGAAGTTCAATCGGAATCACCTGGTTTGAGGTGTACGATCCCAACTCATCCACTCCGTACGCTTACGACGCGGGTACCTACCTTCCGGACTCGAACGACCGCTGGATGGCAAGCGTCGCCATGGACCAATTCGGCAATACAGCTCTGGGATACAGCGTGTCGAGCAGCAGCTTGTATCCCTCAATTCGCATCACGGGCAAAGGACCCGGCGATTCGAAAAATGTTATGGAAGCCGAAACGTCGCTTTTTGCCGGCGGAGGCTCGCAAATTCCTCTTTCGGGTTGCTCTCCGTGCGATCCGCGCTGGGGCGATTACACCAGCATGGCAATCGATCCTACCGACGACGAAACTTTTGTCTACACCAACGAGTATTACCAAAGCACATCTTCAGTCGACGTTTGGACCACAGGGATTGCCGTGTTCAAACTGTCGGAGACTTTCACTGTATCCGCCGTACCGTGTTCTCAAACCGTTACAGCGGGGAAAGGGATCAATTACACGGCCAGCATCGTGCCGTCGAACGGGATCTACAACAAGATCACCTTCAGCGTCCACGGGCTGCCATCGGGAGCCACCGCGAGTTTCAGTCCGGGCACGCTCACCGGAACAGGATCAACGACGATGGCGATTTCTACAACCACCTCAACCGCGCCGGGTACTTACACGCTCACGGTCCAGGCGGCCAGCGGCAACTCAACTCAGACAACAACGGTCACTCTCATTGTCGCCGCATCGGGAACACCCGGGACCGGAAGCGTGACCATCAGTGGATCGGAGCAGGCTTTCTGCCCGTCTACTTGCCATCCATGCGCGAAGACATGCGCGGTTTATGATGAGGGGTCAGTGCACATCACCGTGAACGGCCACACTGATACGGCGGTATACGGCTTGGGAGAACCCTCTCGAATTTCTACGGCAATGTCCGTGGCCACCGCGTTGGCCGCCGCAATCAATGCAGACTGCTCATCACCGGTAACCGCAACCAGTTCCGGTGGGGTGGTTACGCTGACTGCCCGAGCCAATGGAACGGTATCCAACTATTCCCTTTCGGCAGGCTCACAAACGGACGACCCCAAGGATTTCAGCAAGCCCTCTTTCACCACCACAACGTCAGGGTCAACCCTGACCGGAGGCACGAACTGATACAACGACTTCATCGCCGACACAAGGCGATAGAAGCAAAGGCTTCAGATTTATCAAATTGGAATGGCCACGCTCTCCACAATCTCGCGCAGCACCTGATCGGACTGCTCCGACTTTTTCAGCGTTGAGGCGTAGTGGCCGTTCACTACGACGCGGTGGGCGAAGACGGGGACGACCAGTGGCTTGAAGTCTTCCGGAGTGCAGAAGGTTCGGCCTTCGAGGAACGCCATGGCCTGCGCGGCGCGATAGAGCGCTTGTGATCCGCGGGGCGAAACTCCCAGCGAGAGAAATTCTGATTCGCGCGTGCGGCGCACGATTTCTAGCGCATAACTGACTAGCGATTCATCCACACGTATCTGCTGCGCGGATTGCTGCATTTCGAGCACGTCGGCGCCGGTGAGCACGGGGCGCATACCGTCCATTTGCGAAGCGCCGGCTTCGGATCGCAGGATTTCGCGCTCCGCCTGCGCATCGGGATATCCCATGCGCACGCGCAGCAGGAAGCGATCGAGCTGCGACTCGGGCAACGGATACGTCCCGTGGTGCTCCACCGGATTCTGCGTAGCGATTACCAGAAACGGCTGCGGCAACTCATACGAGTGCGCGTCGACCGTGACCTGGCCTTCGTTCATAGCTTCGAGCAGTGCGGACTGCGTCTTGGGCGTGGTGCGGTTGATCTCGTCAGCGAGAAGGACGTTGGTGAAGACCGGGCCGCGTTTGAACTCGAACTCCTGCTCCATCGACGAGTAGACCGAGATGCCGAGCACATCGGAAGGCAGCATGTCGCTGGTGAACTGCACGCGCTGGAACGTGCAGTCGATGGCGCGGGCGAGCGCTTGTCCGAGTGTGGTCTTGCCGACTCCGGGAACGCCTTCGATCAACAAATGTCCGCGGGCGAGAATCGAGACCAAAGCCAGGCGGACGACGTCATTGTTGCCGCGAATCACGCGGTGGAGGGCTTTTTCGAGATCCCTGGCTCTTTCCTTGGATCGTTCCCTGGCTTGGGGAGAAACGGCGCTGGCGGTTTCGGGAGACATCGGGTTGATTCTACTATCGGCTGTGGAGGGCGATGGAGTTACATAGGTCATCGGAACGAACGGCAGACCTCGGACCTCAGCCTTCGGACCTCGGACGCCAGACATCGGACGTCAGACACCGGACCTTGGACTTCAGACAGACCTCGCACGATTAGCGTCCTTAATCTGGAACGATAAAGGCGGGTGACATTGCGCAAAAGATTGAACCTAGGCAGTTCTTGTATAGCGAAAGTCGAGCCTTTGGCCTGACGTCTAAGGTCCGAGGTCCAACGCCTGAGGTCCGAGGTCCGAGGTCCGAGGTCTGACGCCTGATTTCTACTGCATAAACTCCGCCGGCCGTCCCGTCAGGCGCTCGATGCGCTTGGCGATCGGCGGGTGGGTCGAAAATAAATTCGCGAACATTGCGCCGTTCATCCCGAGCAGCGGCTGGATGATGAACAGATGCGCCGTCGACGGGCTGGCCTGCATGGGCATGCGGCGGGAGTAGGCGTCGAGCTTCTGCAGAGCGCTGGCCAAGGCATAGGGATTGCCGGTGAAGTGCGCGCCGGTAGCATCGGCCTGATATTCACGCGATCGCGAGACGGCGAGTTGGATCAGCGACGCGGCGATGGGCGCGACGAACAGCATGAGAAGACCGGCCAAGCCTCCTCCGCCGCGATCTTCGCGGTTGCGGCCGCCGTAGCCGCCGAAGATCATGGCCCAGCGTCCCATGCTGGCTAGCATCGTAATCGCTCCCGCGATGGTCGCGGCGACCGAGCTGATCAGGATGTCGCGGTTGTTGACGTGGCCGAGTTCGTGCGCCAGCACGCCTTCGAGTTCTTCGTCATTCAGCAAACTCAAAATCCCATGCGTAACCGCGACTGAGGCGTGGCTTGGATTGCGTCCGGTGGCGAAGGCGTTGGGCGATTCAGTCGGGATGACGTAGATCTTCGGCATCGGAATGCCGATCTTCTGCGTGAGGCGTTCGACGACGGCATAAGCCTTCGGCAATTCCTCGCGCGTGACCGGCTGGGCGCGATACATGGCCAGCGCGATCTTGTCGGAGAAGAAGTAAGAGACGAAGTTCATCACTACGGCGAGGCCAAGCGCGAGGATCATGCCGTTCTGGCCGCCGAAGGCGCGGCCGATGCCCATCAGCAGAAGCGTGAGCAACGTAAGCAGGAATGCGGTCTTGAATGTATTTCCCATGTTTTGTGTGCTTGACTGACTCTATGTCATTGGATGACGGCTGGTGTGGGGTTGATGCATGCGGGCCGGTTTGGGAAAAATGGAGCGAGCGCGGGTATACCCCCTCCCCCTCGATCTATTGGAATCATCACCTTGCGGCGAAATCAACGAATGATCTATGGGGCTCAACCAGTTGCGGGCAAAATCTTATGGAATAAGGAGTTAGCTTCCAGAATTCCAGGCTGCACATCCTGAAATTTACCATGCTGGATTATGGTCCGGCTGAAGTGTGGAAGGCAAGGTTGGATGTCACAGTCGGGTGGGTGGAAAAAAGTCAAAGTCCCCACTTCTCGCGCAAGGAACGCGCGAGAAATGGGGCACCCGGCTGTAGTCAAGAGAAAAACTAAGGTTCTTTCCCCTAAGACATATGGAAAAACTCTTAGAACTGATCAGACTTGCGGTGGCATCTGAAATTCATGTCAGCGCGCCAAAAATTCGGGGAGTGCCAGTCAAGCCTCGCGGAAGTATTGACTCGAATGGCCGAGAGGCAAGAGGCGCTAGAAAAATGGCTCGCGGATCACCGTTCGGAGATTGACCCGCAAGCGCACCTAGACGAGAATAGTGTTGAGAGAACATACTGGATGTATGGACAGCTCATTGCAATCCGAGACGCCATGAACATCCTCCAAAAGGAATTCAGCCCTAGCCGAACACCATACAACGCGGGCACTTCAAGTTAGTGTTCGTGGGTCGAGCAGGGTGAACAAGATTGTCCCCTGGCGTGTATTCATGATGGAGTTCACATTCCGCATAAAACCCTTCGTTCGCTGAAGAGCAGTATGCGTACATGAAATCCTTATACTTGCCGATATGATCGGCAAGTCGCTTGGCGAGGTCAACATCGGCCCGTCCGCTTCGTTTTACGGGAAGAACGTTGTTTGCGTTGGTTGCGCCGAGCACGTAGACTCCCGGAGAAGTCTTTGTCACGGCTTTGGCAATTGAGTCTTTAGTGAGTGGGAACGATCCTGTCAATTTAGGTACCGCCATAAAACAATTTCTCCTAATCCCTATTGGGATGGTTTAGATTGCGCTAGAATGGCGGAGGCGGTATTCAGACCTACGGACCGGGTGTTTCCTATGACGGTGAGACCCGGCCAATGGGTATAAGCCTGCGGTATTAAACCACTCTGCCACGCCTCCGCGTGGACGAGAAAGCGGTCACCATGGCTCGATTCGCAACTCTTGATCGGGGGCGCGAATCGAGCCTTCGTGTTGTGGCTCGGCTCACGGTGACTGATAGTGAGACACGAGCTACGTATCTATCTTCATAACGTGTGTGCCTCCATCAACTTCGCGAAGCCTGGTGCAGCGTTCCTCAAGCTCTGAATCACATAGGCACGATTTCTCGATATACCCGCTGCCTGGTCATCAAGCTTATCCAGCACAAGTTGACCGCAGAGGTGATACTGATGAATTAGGAAGTCATCTGCCGTATGGCAGAGAATCCCATACTCCTCCAAGTACTCCATCGGAAAGTGCTTCGTGTTCTGCGTAACGACGACATTGGCGTGTGCCATGATCGCCGCTGCCAGCACAGGTCTGTCACCTTCGTCCGGAATGCCAACTAGAGATCGCGCTAACGATTCTGGGACCGTAACCATCGCTTCTGGAAACGCTTTGCTCATTTCCTCTCGCTTATGGAGAGTCTCCTTTGCGGTTTTACTAAGTTTTCTCTCCATCGCATTCGCCATTTCACAAAGTATGTATTCACTCCAAAGTGGGCGATACATTGCTGGTTCTTCCGCCAACCTCAGCAGAAAATCGCACAGTGCGGCTGGAACCAAGACGCAAGCATCGAGCACCGCAGAGTATTCATTTTCCTGAGTGAAAATCATCTGGGATTTTGTCGTAATCCCCTTGACCGATTTCCCGTTTAGCTAGTTCGTCGAGGGTTTCACGGCGCATCAAATCCCGTTTCAATTTGTAAGTCATAACATCGCGCACGTAGATACGTCGATGTGTGCCCACGAAATGAAAGGGAATTTCTCCTTTCTCCAGCAGCTTGATTAGAAACTGTCTTGACATTCCCAAGATTTTGCTGGCTTCCACCGTTGTCAGTTCGTGCCTGCTCTGCAAGATGGTCACGGAATGACCAGCCCGCAAGTCGGCTAGAAGTCGGAGCAGGAACGAGTACAGGTTATTCGGCAAGATTTCAGTCTTGCCATCTGGACCGATCAGCTTCGCTTCCGCTTCGCGAAGCTTTTCATAGATACCGACGATTTCCCGCTGTTCACGAGCGGAAATCGCGACATCAGCGGTTGCTTCGCTGCTATTTCCCATCGCGTATAGTCTCCTTTGCAGGGGGAGGGGGTCCCCCGGTACTAGGCACAGATTAAATCATAAATGCTATATCTGCAACCAAAAATTGCAGATATGGTTGCGTTTAATAATAATACTTTGTATTTAAATGATTTACCGCTAGGTTGGCTTCGAGACCGGGGCGTGTTTGCCTTCCGCACAGGATAAGGTGTAATTTTCAGGCGCAGAAAAACGGCAAGGATGCACGCGGGGGAGAAATCGAACGTGTGTTTTTCAGCCACAGTCAATTTTGCGGGCAGCGCAGTCCTGGGCGCCGCTGGCGTCGTGACGTTAACCAAGGTTAAGCACCGGCGCGAAGTGCTGTTTGCCGCGATGCCGCTGCTGTTCGCCATCCATCAGTTTATTGAGGGATTTGTCTGGCTGGGGCTGGACGGAATTCTTTCGCCCGCAGTGACGCACAACATGGGCGCGGCGTTCATGCTGTATGCGCAGGGGCTTCTGCCGTTTTTCGTGCCGCTGAGCGTAATGATATTCGAGCCCAACGCGAAAAGCCGCCGCTACATGTTGCCGTTTGCCGTGATCGGCGGCGCGACGACACTTTATATTCTGTGGGCGCTGACGGCGTTTCCCACGCAAGTCTATGTGGAGAAAAACAGTATTGTGTACATGAATCAGGCGACCAACAATCTCGCGGTGGCGCTAATCTACGTGATTGTGACCTGCGGCTCGCTGTTTTTCTCGAAGATCCGGATGATGGTGGCGTTTGGCGCGGCTAATCTGGCGATCCTGCTGATTGTGATGGCGGTGAAGCGGTACGCCTTCACCTCGGTGTGGTGTGCGTATGCGGCGGTGGCGAGCGTAATCATCCTCGGATATTTCTGGACCAGCCGGGAAGAGCGGCCATTTCATTACGCGTAGTCCCACAAGGGCATCTTGCGGGTAGAGATCCTTCGACTGCGGATGTTCTTTGCGCTGAGCGCAAAGAACATTCCTCGCTCAGGATGACAATTTGTACGCGGACGTAAGATGCAAACGCGCTGGCCTATAAAGTCAAAATCCCCACCCGGCGTTGATGACCTCAGGGGCTAAAGCCCTCGGTGAAAAGAAGGCCTTTATCGCAGCGCTGGAAGCGCTGCGCCACCCAAAATCGAGTTTCCAGCAAACTGTAAACCCGGACCGGCTTGTCAGGTCTGCTTGGAGGCTTCGCGTTTCAGGGCGCGTTGGAGAGTGTAATCGAGGGCGGCTTTCGATTTTTCGTATTCCTCTTGCGAGATGCGGCCCTGCTGGCGGTCGATTTCGAGTTCGAAAAGTTCTTCCTTCAGGCCTTCCAGCAATTTAGAAGACGAGGAATGCGCGGGCTGATCTCTTTGCGTCGAATAAGTTTCAGATGAAGATTCGAGTGCTTCGTAGCCAACATCGAATTCAGACTCTTCGAGCCGACGTGCCTTCGAAGGTTTCCGCCGTCCTACTGCGCGGTGGGTGGCTTGCTGACGCGAAGCGACATAGACGCCGCCGATGACCAGGGCGACAGTGAATCCACCAAGAATCCACCATTGATATTTCTGCAGAGGCGGAGGCGCGTCGATGGGCGGGCCGAGTCCGCCGCCAGGGCGGCTTTCAGGTTGCGCCGAGGCACCTTCGCTGGGCGCTCCACCACTTTCGTTGCGCGATTGCAGCGTGCCTTCTCCGGAAATCTTGAATGCGAGCGGCTGGCCCACTTTTATGCTGGAGGCTACTTCGACGCTGGCGTCGGGTTGCCCAGGATAGTCCTTGAGTTGGTAATTGGTGCCGGGAGCGGCCGAGAACTGCATCGCCTTGGGCAGCAGGGCCACGAAGTGTTCCAGCGGATAAATGCTTTTGGGATCGATATTCGCGCTGCCGCTATAAGAAAGTTGATAAGCAACTTCAAATTGAGTGGTGCCGGGGCGCAGCGGGAAAAGGAAGGCGTAGCGGGTCTTTTTGTCGTCCTCGGGGACAGGGGCGGAGTTTAAAGGCTGGCCCCCCTCGGTCATGGCCGAGCCTTCGATGACCTGTGCGCCTTCGGGTACATAGAACTCAAGATTGCGCTCGTTCATTTGTGTGCGCGGCGGCTTGGAAGAATTTTGCACGGCGAACTGGCGCATGATTTCGAGTTGCCCTTGCTCGGCCTGTACGCGCATGATGTCGGCCACGACCTGGATACCTTCGATCTTCTTGCCGACGTCATAGACTTCGACTTCTACTGAAGTTGTGCCCGGAGGGGCCATGCGGTGATACGTGACTTCCTGATGGATAGCACGGATCAGGTGCGGCGTCTGCGGATTGTCGAGCTTGAAGCTGAAGTTGCCTTTGGCGTCGGCCTTGGTGCGTCCGGATTCTTCCATGCCCTGGCCGAGGCTGAGGAGGACGACTTCGTCGCCGGCGGCGGGCTTGCCGGTGGTGGAGTTTTTCACTGTGCCGGTGAGAGTTTGGGCGGAGGCGAGGGTGGAGAGGAGAATACTGATAAAGATGGTTCCAAAGAAACCATGTGGGGACAGCTGCCCTCGGCTGTCGTGCCGGGCGAAGCCCGGCTGCTGCTTGATCGCAGAGGGTGCTGTCGAGCTGCGCTCGACCGGAGCGGTTGTCCCCACATGAGCATTTACCGCTCCGCTCAGGATGACGGTTTCTTTGTGGTTTACGATTTGCATTTCTTTCATCATCTCGCGTTTCTCGGGGCGGCTGCGGACTTGGTTTCGAGGCGGGCGATTTCCGCCAACAGCGTCGCGGCTTCGTCCTGGAGCGATGTTTTCAGCGACTGATAGTCAGCGTCGGGGACTTTGCCGGCTTTATATTCGAAATTCAGGTCGCGCAGATTTTCGTAGACGGCGTCTTTGCGCTCGCGCAGGTACGAAGCCCGCGTCTTTTCGGGGCCGAGGTAGAGGCTGCCGGGGAGATAGAAAATGTAAAACAGCACAGCAACTGTGAAGAGCAGGCTGCAGGCAAGTTCGAAGGTCATAAATCCGTCTCCTTACGGGCCTGATCGCGGAACTGCTCGAGTTCGGCGCCGTGGATAGGGCGCAGTCCGTCGGCGATGGCCGGAGTGGGGCGGTGCTTCCAGATGCGAACGATGTAGACGACCAGACCGAAGCCGAGGATCAGGACGGCGAACGGCATGATCCACGCAGTGCGGTCAAAGCCGCTGGTGGTGGGAGCGGCGAGGACGGTCGGTCCGTATTTTTGCACGAAGGCTTGCTGGACGAGGCTGTCGCTGTCGCCGCGGCTGACGGCGGACATGAGTTCGTTGCGCATGCCGTCGGAGTCGGGGCAGCCGACGTGGTTGCACTCGAGCAGGATCTGGTTGCATCCGCAGATGCACATGAGCTGATGGCCGAGTTCGTTGAAGCGGGAGGTGGGGTCTCCGGCGCCGGCGAGAGCGGTGACAGCGAGGGCGAGCAGAGCGCAGTGGAAAGCGCGGCGGGTTGGAGTGGGAGTCGTCATGATGAACAGCAGTTGAGTTGGATCGTTCCTCAGCGGCTAAAGCCGCGAATCAAAGTTGGTTGAAAATCGCAGCGCTTAAAGCGCTGCGCCACCCAAAGTCAAATTGCACCTAAATTGCTGGATCGTGTTCCTCGTTTTTCACTTGCAAAAAAGCTGTCGAGCTTTCGCTCGACGGACAGCCGAGGACGGCTGTCCCCACATTTTCCCAATCCCTAGGCTGTTATCTCTATATTAAAACTAGTCCCCAGTGGCCACCGGAGCCGGAGTTGCCGTGCTCTCGATTCTCCTCGGCAGCGCGACACGCACTGGCGCGGGAGCGTTCGGGACCAGCGCCAACGCTGTGCCCAAAATAATGATCCAGACCCCGAGCCAGATCCACATGACCAAGGGATTCAGGTGCGCCTTCAGGATGGGATGGCCGGTATCCTGATTCAAGCCTTCGTAAACCAGATAAAGATCTTCGTCGAGCGAGGAGCGGATGAACGGCATGGTCGAGGTCTGCCGGCTGGCTTTGTAGAAGCGGCGCTCGGGTGTCAGCGTGTCGATCTGCTTGCCGTTTTTGTAAACGTCGAGTACGGCCCACTGGGTGAAGTAATTGGGATATTCCTCATCTGTATAGGACCGGCAGACCAGCGTGTAGCTGCCGATGGTCATTTTGTCGCCGTAGGCCATCTCCTGTTCTTTGTCCTGATTGAACGCAGCACCAGCCAGGCCGATGATGACGACGACCACTCCAAAGTGGACGATGTAGCCGCCGTAGCGGCGCGTGTTGCGATGCGTGAGCTGCACCATGGAGGCGAACATGCCCTGTCCGGTGTGGCTAGAGATGACTTTGCTGCCGCGGTAGAACTCGCTGGCGACGGTGAGCGTGACCAGCACCGAGAGACTCAACGCCATCAGGGAATAGAAATAAGAGATGTCATTCCAGGGGCGCAGGCCGAAGGGAGATCCCCAGGAGGGCGAGCTGGCCATCAGGAAGACGGCGACGATGACAGCGCCGAGGGCGGGCCATTTGAAATTCCGCTTCAGGCTTTCGAAAGATGTCTTGCGCCACGCCAACAGCGGGCCAAAAGCGGTGAGTAGCACCAGCAGGAGCGCGACCGGGATGGCGACGCGGTTATAGAACGGTGCACCGACGGTGACTTGATTGCCCTGGACGAGTTCGGAAATTTTCGGGAACCATGTCCCCCACAGAACGACGAAGCAGAGTGCGCAGAACAGCAGGTTGTTGAACATGAAGCTCGACTCGCGCGAAACGATGGATTCGAGTTTGTGTTCGCTGCGCAGGTGATCTTTGTTCAGGATGAAGAACACTAGGAAGACAGCGAAAGTAATACCGAGAAACCACGCGAACCAGCTTCCGATCGACGACTGCGCGAAAGCGTGGACCGAACTGATGATGCCGCTGCGGGTGAGGAATGTGCCGAGGATCGCGAGCCAGAACGAGGCGAAAACCAACCACATGTTCCACACCTTCAGCATGCCGCGTTTTTCCTGCATCATGACCGAGTGCAGAAATGCGGTGCCGACGAGCCAAGGCATGAACGAGGCGTTTTCGACGGGATCCCATCCCCAGTAGCCGCCCCATCCCAGGACGGAGTATGCCCAGTGCGCGCCAAGGAAGATGCCGATCGTCAGAAATCCCCAGGTGACCATGGTCCAGCGGCGGGTGATGTGAATCCATTTCTCGCCGGGATACTTCATGATCAGCGCGCCGAGCGCGAAGGCGAAGGGCACGGTGAAGCCGACGTATCCGAGATAGAGCATGGGGGGATGGATGACCATCTCGGGATATTGCAGGAGCGGGTTGAGTCCTGCGCCGTCGGCGCGGAGTGGGCCCTCGATCAGTCCGAAGGGATTGGCAGCGAAATTCACCAATGCGAGAAAGAAAATCTGTACTCCGGCGAGAACGACCGAGGCATAGGCAAAGAGGCGCGCGTCGGTCTTGTAGCGCAGGCGCAAAACAAAGGCGTATCCGGAGAGCAGCAGCGACCAGAAGACGAGCGAGCCTTCCTGTCCGGACCACAGTGTGGCGAACTTGTAGGGAGCGGGAAGATCGCGGTTGCTGTGATGAAAGATGTAGGCGATGGTGAAGTCGTCGCGGAAAGCGGAGATAACCAGCGCGATCGCGGCCAACAGAACAGCGATGAAGACCATGAGTCCGGCTCGGCGGGAAGTCTCAGCGATGCGTTCGTTTTTTACTGTGAGCGCGAAGAGTCCCGCGACAAACGAGTACACGCTTAACGCCAGGGCGATGAGGAGGGCATAACTACCGATTTGCGCCATGTGCGGGAACCCCGGAGTATTTTTTCAGAAACCCATGGTGGAGGCAACCTTAGAAACTGGAAATCGGGCCAGAGGGAAAAGAGGTCTCGCTGTCACGAAGACTGAAATCAAACTAAATGAGGGCGAAACGAAAACGGAGGAAATTTAAAGCACATGATTTCCCCCTGGAAGCGGCGGCCGGGGCTCGGCCGCCAGACTATTCGAGGGACGAGGCCACACAACTATGCAGTGTGCTGGTGGTACCGGTCTTGCACCTCGCGCTCGGCAGTGAGCCAGTCTTCTGTCTCGTGGCCGGGTTCGAATCCGCGGCGCTCCGAGAGCAAATAGGCGAGGCGGCGAATTTCGTCCTCAAGATTGATGGGGACGAGGTTCGAGCGCGATTCCGTTTTGACGATCTCAGGCACTCGAGTCTTTCTGGTTGTGGTTTTCATTTCGATATTCCTCCCTTCGAGAGCGGAGGGTGATGAGGGTGATGCCATGCTTTCCACGGTTTTGGGGTCGGCCTTGGTGATTGCTGCATTTGCGTTCAGTGCAGGCTCCGCCGCGCCGTTGTTCTTTTTAGGATTTTTGGGTCTGGGCATAATCAGGTACTCCTTGCATACTCCTAGGTTTAAGAATGATTGGAAGTGAGATGAATGAATCAACATACACGTCGCCCTTTGACTACGAAGTTGTGCTCTAGCTAATTTCGTAGGGCTTTTCTTTACTATAGACCTTCGCGGCCTGTGGAAGAAAGAAGGATTGGATCGAAAATTGTGATGCGTTCGGGGGAGATTTCAAAACGACACACGACAATGCGCCATGGGAACTGCCCTCGGAATCGGGGGGTTGTATCTTTGGAAGAAAACGCGAGGTGAAGTGCCAGTTATATTAAGAATTGGTAGCGCTACCGGGAATCGAACCCGGGTTTGAAGATTGAGAATCTTCCGTCCTAACCCCTAGACGATAGCGCCGTGAATGACATATGGGTACTGCGAGAAGGCATTTCCACCATATCTTTCATTATGCGGCCCTCATAACGTGGGTCGTACAGCTTGCCTTCGACTTCGATTTTAGAGCCTAAGCCGCAAGCCGCACAAGCGATCATCCATTCTTTCCGCAGATTCGTTCCATCCAAGACCTTCTCCGTTTTTTGCATGACCTCTTCGAGCATGTTGACGAGTGCCGCTTCCGCGGCGGGGAAGCGGCTCCTCGATTTTCTCCGATGTGTGGCATGCCTAAAAGGCATGCCCTGATACGAATCCTCAAACTGCACCACCACTTCCATGCCTTGCGAATATTCGTAGTGTCAAATCCCAGCCCGAGGTCTGAGGGCCGACGTCCGCCAGCTGTTGTACTGGCGTCGTATGGCTAGCCACAGAAGTTACTCGCGATTCCACAGGATGTGAGCGTATGCTGCCAGCATGGGAGCGCAACGGTGGGCGTAACGGTTTCCATGCTGGCTTCGGGCAGCCGTGGTAATTGCGCCATTGTCGCCAGCGCGCGCACGAAGATTCTGGTTGACGCCGGAATTTCCGGGCGTGAAACGTTCAAGCGCATGAAGTCGCTGGGCGACGATCCTCGCTCACTCTCGGCGATCCTCATCACCCACGAGCACTGCGATCACATTTACGGCTTAGCGACGCTGGCCAAGAAATTACGCATCCCGGTCTTCATGACCGGCGCCACGCATCAGGCTTGGTCTCGCGCCGTGCGCGACCAGGTTGGCGAGCGGCCACATCTGGAAAAGTTTGAGTGCTTCGAGTCTGGACGCAGTTTTCAGGTCGGCGACATAGCGGTCAGGCCTTTCACTATTCCCCACGATGCGATTGATCCCGTTGGGTTCACCTTCCGCTGTGAAGGTGTCAAAGTTGGTATCGCAACCGATCTTGGATATCTTCCGGCCAGTGTGCGTGATCATCTGCGCGGCTGCGATGTGCTGGTGATGGAATCGAATCATGATCTGGAAATGCTGCGTGTGGGGCCGTATCCGTGGTCGGTGAAGCAGCGGGTAATGAGCCGAGTAGGGCACCTGTCGAATGAGGCGCTCGCGGATTTCTTCCGTAACGACTATGATAATAGTGCAACGTTTGTCGTGCTGGCGCATCTTTCAGAAGAGAATAATCATCCGGAAATAGCCCGGAGAGGAGCTGAAAAAGCTCTGGCCAGGCGCGGTGATCTTTTTCAGAATCGCGTGCTTCTGGCAACACAGTTCGAGGCATTGGAGCCGATTCGTCTTTAGTTGGCTTTGTCACCCCATGAGTCAGCAGTGCGTTGATCCAATCGTTGGAAAAATTCTGGCGGGCTGGCGTTACGACATTTCCGGCCTTGCGCTGGAGATGCGCGGCGACTACGAAGCTCATCTTGCCGTCTGCGAGCGTTGCCAAAGCAGCCAGCAGATGCACCGCATCATCGACGTGGGATTGATTGCGCTGGCTTCCGTTTCTGCTGGGGTTTTTCTGCTCGCCTTCGGCGTCATCCGCTACTTCGGGCCGCGGAATGCCTTCTGGCTGGAAGTTGCCGCACTGGCGGGATTCGCTCTTTCGGCTTTGATCTGGCTCGTTGTCGCCGTTGCCACACCTGCGCCTGTAACTGTTCTTGACGCGGCTAAAGAAGGCGCACGACGTGTGCACGATCGCTTGCCGGAGGAAATCCGCCAGCGGCTGCCGGAAGAAATCCGGCTGAAGATTACGGGCACGTAGACAATGGCTCGGACCTCGCGCATTCTCGCTGTCATTCTGCTGTTCACGACGGCAGCAGCCTTGCCCGGCGTGCATGCTTTTGCATTGTCGAATGCGCAGCCTGTTCAATCGCATCCTGCTGGATGTCACAGCGATAAGCCTACAACTCCGGCTCCCACTCCCACGCCCGTCAGCTATCAGTGTTGTGTCGGGGCGCATCATTCAGCGATTCCGAATGGGGCATTTTCCTCGCAGCCTCCGGTAACGCAGTCTTTCGCGGCCAATACCGACGAAGGCGTATGCTCTCGGATTACCTTTCATTTCCTAGCTCAGGTTATTCCTTCCAATAGTCCTCCGGGCGCAACTCCACTGCGCATCTGAAACGTTTCCAAATCTGTCAGTCTTTAATCTGTCACTCTGGATGTGCCGACTGCGCGTCCGGGAACGTTTTGATTTTCAGCATTCGCCGTGAGGTATCCATTGAAAGCAAAATGGCTCGTAATTACATTTCTGTCCTTATTTATACCGTTGGCTGAAGCGCAAGAACAGACTCATCCAGATGATTCCATGCAGGCGCAAGACGCTTCCATGATGCACATGCATATGGAAGAGCACACCAGTTCCAGCTTGCCCTCGCCTCACTCGGGATCAGGCACGAGCTGGCAACCTGCTTCCGTACCCGCCTACGAGTGGATGTGGATGCGCGGCGGCTGGGAGTTGATGACTCATGGCGTCATCTTCATCGACTACAACCAGCAGGGCGGCCCACGTGGTGAAGGCAAAGCTGAATCCGTCAATATGGGCATGCTCATGGAGCAGCACGAGTTAGGAGCGGGAACGATTTTGTTTCGGCAAATGCTGTCGGCCGAGTCGCTGACCTCGCCACATCCAGGCTTTCCTGAACTATTTCAGACCGGGGAAACCTATCATGGCCAGCAGTTGGTCGATCATCAGCATCCGCATAACGTCTTTGCGGAGCTGTCGGCTCTTTACACGCTGCCGTTGAGCGAGAAAATTTCCTGGGAGCTTTATGGCGGCCCGTCGGCAGAGCCAGCGTTGGGACCGGTCACCTATATCCATCGCGCATCGGTGTCAGAGTTGCCACTCGCGCCTCTGAGTCATCATTTGCAGGATTCGACGCATACCAGCTTCGGCGTGGTTACGACTGGGCTGCAGATCGATCGCGTGAAAATCGAGGCTTCCGCCTTCAACGGCCGCGAGCCGAACGAGCAGCGCTGGAGCATTCAGTTTGCGCCGCTCGATTCGTATTCGGGACGGGTATTCGTCGCGCCTGCGCGTAACTGGACTGCACAATACAGCGTCGGGCGGCTGGAGAAACCGGAGGCTCTCGAACCGGGCAGCCAGTGGCGGGAAACGGCATCCGTCGAATACAACCGCTCGATTAGCCGAGGCAACTGGGCAACGACAGCGATTTGGGGACGCGTCCACAAGATCGCAGCCGACACAACGCTGAACAGCTATCTGCTCGAATCCACGCTGAATTTCCGCGAGCGTTATTACGCGTTTTCGCGGCTAGAACTGGTCGACAAAGATGAATTATTCCCGCAAGCTCCGGTTCATCCTATCTACCGCATCGGCGCTTACACGTTCGGCGGCGAGAGGGACCTCATTCACGATCGCGTATGGCAACTGGGTCTCGGCGCAGACATGACGATCTACTCCAAACCTTCGGTGCTTGACTCTGCCTATGGCAACTTCCCGGTTTCGTTTCAGTTTTTCCTGCGCCTGCGACCAGCAAAAGCGCAGATGCACCACATGCACTAACTGGTTCCGTACTCAACGCAGCGAAAGTTATTCTGCCGGCACAGCGAGTGCGGACGCGATTGTGTTAAGCAACGAGGTACGGGTAAACGGCTTTTCCAGCAGAGCAACACCTGATTTCAGCAGCTCATCCTGCCCAATCAATTCGCCGGTGTACCCAGACATGTAGACGACGCGAAGGCCGGGATGAGATTTGTCCAATTGTGTGGCGAGTTCCGGTCCGCTCATCACTGGCATGACCACATCGGTCAGAACAAGTCCAACGGTTCCGTCATGAGTATGTGCCTGCTGGAGTGCCGACTTGCCGTCCGGAGCTTCGAGCACAGTATAACCATGCTGTTCCAGCATCTGGCGCGTCAGGCGGCGCATGATCGGGTCGTCTTCCACTAAAAGAATGGTAGTGTCCTCCGCCTTTCCTGCAATGGGTTCCGGCTCCAAACGAAACGCGACCTGCGCCGCGTGTTCCGCACTAGGGAAATAAATTTTGAATGTGGTACCGCGGCCCGGCTCACTGTACACCCAAATGTGTCCACCGCTCTGTTTCACAATGCCGTGGACAGTAGCCAGTCCGAGTCCTGTTCCTTTGCCGACTCCCTTCGTGGTGAAAAAGGGTTCGAAGATGCGGCATCGGGTGGCCTCGTCCATGCCGTTGCCATTGTCGCTGACGGCCAGCATGACGTAATTTCCGGACGTCACTGGAGGATGCAAAGAGGCGAAATTTTTCATCCAGTTGAACCAGGCCAGTTTCGAGGATGAACTTGCCGCCGCGGGGCATGGCGTCGCGCGCATTCACCGCCAGGTTCATCACGATCTGGTCGAACTGTCCGGGATCGGCTTCTACTCGGGCGAAATTCGATTTGCGCACGATCACGATCTCGACGTCATCGCCCATGAGCGGACGCAACAGCTTGCTAATGTCTTGCAGGCGATCGTTTAAATCGAAAACACGTGGCTGAACAACCTGCTTGCGGCTGAAAGCCAGCAACTGACGCGTTAACTGAGCGCCCCTCCCGACGGCGTTTTGGATGTTGGCCAAGTGCTCCGAGTATGGATTTTTCGAGTCGGATTCCCCATCCGTACCGTCGCGCATCAGCTCGGCGCAGGCGCTGATGATGCCGAGAATATTGTTGAAGTCGTGGGCCACGCCGCCGGCGAGCCTTCCGATGGCCTCCATACGCTGGCGATCTGCTTCCTCGAGTTGACGGCGCCGGGCATAAACCTCTGCTTCCATGCTGTCCGCCCGTATCTGGAGTTCCTCGGCGTGCTTCTTCTCTTCATTGCCCAACTGCTTGATGCGGATAAACTCGGTAACGTCTTCGACACGATGAATGATGTAGGCGACCAAACCATCCGGGCCAAGGACGGGCGAGTTTCACCGGACTCCAGTAGCGCTCCTCAAATCCTCCCCCTTCCGCTTGTGGCCGCTGAATGTCATATTTCTGGACCGCCATAGCATTCTGAGACCGATGGTTGAGGACGCGGTCAAGTGATGCCTTCAGATTGCGCACGCCGTCGGCGCCGGGATCGTTGGGATTGTCGGGAAATACGTCGAAGAGTTGACGACCGAGGATGGAGGCGCGATCTGTCATGGTGGCGTGCAGGTAGGCATCACTGACGGCGACGATTTTTAGATCTGGGGTAAGGACGAGATATAGACCGGGAGCAGACTCAAAGAGAGCGCGGAAATCAGGAGACGCGGGCGATGGTGTGGTCGCTGCCATAGACACTTAGACCTAGTCCCTCGCCCTCCGGGGAAATTGAAAAGATACTACGGGGTCTATGAGCACTTCAATATAGGAAAGGGCAAGTGCGAGACTAGGGAACGAAAGAGAGTACCGATCTAGGAAAAAATGAAGGCCAATCTAGGTAATGAATTAAAGACCATGAATAAAACGTGAGCCGCATCTCGATATGCATACACCTATGCAGCGCTTTTGCGAAACCTTAGCGTTCTTTGCGGTCAAATGCTCTCACCGCAAAGATCGCAAAGAACTGCCGCGAAGAACGCAAAGATAAAAAGAGCCGCAGAACTCAAACGGGCCGGGTGCACCATATCATTATCTGCCGTATCTGCCATTCACTCTCTTGTTTCACCTTCTTCAACAATGCTCCTTCGTTCGTTATGTCATGCTGAGCGCAGCAACGATGAGCGCGAAGCGGTCATCGTGGCGGAGTCGAAGCATCCCTACCCTCGCTTCACCTCTATCCCTCGTTGCTGATCTTTAGCCTAGTGCAGGAGTAGTGTTCCAAATCCACAAACACATCGAAAAAAATTCTCATCCACTTCTGCTCAAATGCGAGAAAATGATTCCTAAATGGGAAAGGCTCTGCGGACACTGCGGGCAGTGCAGTGGTCAATGCTGGCAAGTATTCTGCTGTATGCCACGCTGGGAGAGTTTCTAGGTCCGCGCACGACGGGAGTGGACCCAACCTTGAGCTATATCTTCAGTACCCTGGCCGTAGGCATCGTGGGAACAATCTTCGTAGTCCGGCGAACCCTGGTGCACCCTGCCGCGACAAGCCTTATCGCGCATCCCGATGACAGTCTGAGTCTTAGCCATTGGAAGAGTGGGTACATCGCCACCTACGCTCTGTGCGAAGCCTTGGCCCTGTTTGGACTGGTGTTGCGCTTCCGTGGCAGCCAGATGCAACAAAGCCTGCTGTTCTACATTGGCGGTTTCGTCCTGTTGTTCTTCTTCCGGGCCAGCGAACCGGTGACTTCTTCGACTACTTAATGTGACAACTGGCCAGGCCGCGTTTCTCCAGATACTGCTGGTGATATTCCTCTGCGGGAAAGAACGTCACTGCGGGAACGATCTGTGTGACGATCGGCTTGGAGTAGCGATGTGCCTTTTCTAGCGCTTCCTTCGACGCCTGCGCCTCAGCTGCCTGCTCCGGTGAATGATAGAAAATCGCCGAACGATACTGCGTGCCCCAATCTGGGCCTTGGCGGTTCAGCTGAGTTGGATCGTGATTCTCCCAGAAAACCTTGAGCAAGTCGCCGTAGTGGACTTTGGCCGGGTCGTAGTCGACTTCCACTGCTTCGGCATGGCCGGTGCGATCAGTGCAGACTTCCTTGTAGGTTGGGCTGTCGGTCTTCCCACCGGTATAGCCTACCTGGGTGGAAATCACTCCAGGAATCTGCCGGAACGTAGCTTCGACGCCCCAAAAACATCCTGCTGCAAACGTGGCTTTCGCCATTTTTAAATCCCCTTCCTTGTTGAACACCAGTTTCTTGGGTCTTCAGACAATCCCCAGACAATCCCCAAAGCTGGCGGAAACACACATTTTAGATGTCCAGAGGCATGGAAAGTGACGGAAGTGTAAAAATCCTGTCGATTATCCGTATGGGCGATTGACCCGGCTCTGGAATCAGGCTAAAGTTCGAGATCGGGTGTCTTTCGGGAGTAAGTCCTTTGGTTCCAACCGCCAGCCGATTCCAAGCCTTGTTGAGGTCTGCGCGAAAAACTGTGCGCGGACTCGCGCTGCTGACTCTGCTGGCTTTCGCGCTGGCCCAAGCCGCGCTCGCCGTCCCCGGATTCTCCCGCCAAGCACGCCTCGGCTATCAAAACGGCGATCAATGGGAACCGGCGATGGCCGCTGATACCCACGGTCATATTTATGTTCTTTACCCGCAGTATGGCTCTGTGGATGAGTGCACCACATGCACGGCCCCGACCATTGCCCTGCTCATCAGCAGTGACAACGGTCTTACATGGCAGCCGTCAAAAGTTCTGCTTCCCTTCGCGACCGGCCAATTTGATCCGCAGATTGTGGTTGATCCCGTCGATAAGCAAACCGTTTACGCGTCGTGGCTGCAGAACAATCGCCGCGACATCATTGTGGCACGATCGCTCGACTTCGGACGCAACTGGTCGTTTTCGATCGCCGAGCGCGATACCGAAGATGCCGACAAACCTGTCCTCGCCGTTCACGGCCCCGACGTATATGTAGGCTTCAACCACGAAGAGAAATTTATCGTCGCCGCCTCGCACGACGCAGGACAGACGTTCGCGCTGATCAACGTGAATCCGCAGGCCCAGCCGGGATGGTCGCTGGCCGGCGGCGCTACGGTCGATCCCTCCGGCAATGTCTACTTCGGCTGGACCGCCTACTCTCGCCGTGAAATCTCGACACGCCCGGTAAGTGTTTATTTCTCGCGCTCGTCCGACGGTGGCCGCACCTGGAACACCTTGCTGCTCGACGTTTCGAGCGCTTCGCCGGAATGCGTCATCGCCGACTGCCAAACCGGATTCCTGGGCGCGCAGATTTCGCTCGCATCCGATGCCGCAGGAGCAATTTACGCCCTTTGGAATGCCGGCTCGATGAGTGGCGGCCCGGAGCGCATGTACTTCTCCTCTTCGACTACGGGCGGCGCGAGCTGGAGTGCACGCGCCAGCGTTTCGTCTGCACCAGCACGGGTTGAGCATTGCTTCCCGGCCATTGTCGCTGGAGCGTCTGGCGATGTTCGCATTGCATGGATGGACGCCCGCGCCACCGAACCTCGCTACGCCAATCGCCATCTGTGGAATACCTTTTATCGCAGTTCCACTAACGGTGGCGCGACCTGGAGCCCGGAAGCGCTGCTCTCCGGGCCCAGCCGCGGATACGACTACATTCTTCCGGAAGGCTTCCGCTTTCCCTTCGGAGACTATTTCGGCTTGGCCATCGATAGCGATGGAATGACCCACGCCGTGTGGGGCGAAGGCCGGAACTATAAATCTCCCGGCTCCATCTGGTACACTCGCGGCCGTTAGCCGGAAAGCGAATCTGCTCACATCGTAATTCTTAGAGCCACGCTCGGTTTTCGCGCGTCATCGCGTGAGTGCGATTCTATTCCTGCGTTCTGTTTGATCTGATCTGACGGAGGAGTGTATGCATTTCCTCGGAGTAAATATTTGGGCGGTATTGGTCTGTGCGATCGCAACCATGGTAGTTGGATTCCTCTGGTATTCACCGGCGCTGTTCGCGAATCCGTGGATGGTTCTGATGGGCTACGATCCCAACGACAAAGCGAAGCTTGCCGAAATGCAGAAGAGCGCCGGGCCGTCGTATGCCATGTCCTTTGTTGCGAGCACCCTGTCGGCGTTTGTGTTGGGCAAGATCATTGCCGTCTCGGGCGAGACCAACGCAATCGACGGCCTGAAGATCGGCCTTGTCGTGTGGCTGGGATTCGTGACGACCGTGCAGTTCACCAACGCCCTATTCAGCCGTCAGCGCAACAAACTCTACATGATCAATACCGGGTATCAGTTGGTGTGTTACGTGGCGATGGGGGCGATTCTGGGCGCGTGGCGCTAAGGCAAGCATCCGCCCACAAGCGCTAAGTCAGGAGAAAAGTGTTTCGCGCTCTCAATGCTTCATCCGGAAAAACGGCAGCCCTGACTGAGTTTCGACTTCCCAAAAGGTGACCTCTCGACCGCGTCACTAAGGTTCGTCCCCTGAACCAGCGGTCCGCCATATTGCCCCATAGCTGAACACAAGCCGACTTCTGAGGACTTAACGGGTTTTCGGTGAGCGCTTTGGTGACTTGTCATAAATTGAGGTTTACACCGGGCTATCTCCGAATTGCTATCGAGGCATATGGTCCGCTCTCATGCCGTCCGAGTCCGAATATCATTCCTTGCTTCGATGCAGACGAAAGGTATCCTCCTTTGTCTGCCCATCTTTGATCCTCCGCAGCGTACTCACCAGCTCGTCTCCACTCCGTTGATATCGAATGGAAAGACTGCCATCCGCTTTTGAGAACAAAACATTTTGCCGATCGCTGACAGATAGGTTAAGACGAACCATATCGGCTTTTTCCTCCCAGCCAAGTAAGCCGCGATCGAAGTGCTTCATCTTGAAGATGGCCTTGCCATCCTCCACCTCGATGACCCAGAATTCGTAGAACACTGCGTCGCCATCCTTCGCCACCCGGAAGGTGCCTACCATACTTCGCCCCGTCGCTTGCGACCAATACTCTTCTTCCTGACCTTCTGTGGAATCACTAGTCCATCGACCCGACAAAAAGACCAAAGGTCGCAACGCGGGATCTGCCTTCTGTGAGAAGGCGACCATGGGATTCATGTGTAATACGAAAATCAACGCCAGGAAAAAGAGTCGCCTCATACCGCCCCCTCAGATCATGATGATATTAATCTATATCGAGAAGGAGAAGTTTCTCTGTGTTCCAATCAAGATTAGTGCAGCGTGATTCTTGTGACTCCCCGATCACGAGCAAACCGGAAACGATCCTCGAGGTGCCGGGACCATTCTCAAGTTGTTGCCAACAGCCCGAGTCACTCATCCACAAACGGGCTTCGAGGAAGTTGGCCAGATCGGTATCGGGAAGTCGGCTTGTAGGAAGTTTCACCTACATAAGTAACGATAAACGCCCTTGTGTCCAGCAAACGATCACTGTTTACCCGGTTGGCCAGAAACGGGCTTCCTAGAAGCTGGTATCAAGCGCGGGAACGTTATTCCAGTTGCATTCCGCCCGTGAGATCGGCGATGCGCGCGACTCCCTGTTCGCTGCACCACTCCTGCAATTCGTCGACAATCTTCTCCGTGGCGCAGGGATCCCAATAGCTTGCCGTGCCGATCTGCACCGCAGTCGCGCCGGCCAGCATGAACTCCACGACATCGGCGGCGGTTGAGATTCCTCCTATGCCGATTACGGGTATTCTGACGGCATGGGCTGCGTCGTAGACCATGCGAACGGCGATCGGCTTGATAGCCGGCCCGGAAAGTCCGGCAGTCACGTTGGCGATGCGCGGCTTGCGCGTCTCGGGGTCGATTGCCATGCCGACGAACGTATTGATTAGCGACAACGCGTCGGCGCCCGCCTCTTGCGCCACGTAAGCCATCTGCGCAATGCTTGTGACGTTGGGTGAGAGTTTCACAATGAGCGGGCGCTCGGCCACCCGCTTCGCTGTGGTGACAACTTCATCTAGCGTGCGCGGATCGCTGCCGAACTGCAATCCGCCGTGCGCGGTGTTGGGGCAGGAAACGTTCAACTCGTAGGCCGCAATGCCTTCGCCCTGATTCAGAATCTGAATGGTGTGCTCATAGTCTTCGCGCGTATAGCCGAAGACGTTCGCCATCACGACAATATTTTTAATCTGGCGCAGGCGCGGCAGCTTTTCATCGAGAAAAGCCTGCGCGCCAATATTCTGCAGGCCGATCGCGTTCAGCATTCCGGCCGCGGTCTCCCACAGACGAGGCGGAGGATTGCCGATCATCGGCTCCTTCGACAGGCCCTTCACGACGATTCCGCCCAGCTTGCTCAGGTGAACGATGTCTTCGAACTCAACCCCATAGCCGAATGTGCCGCTGGCGGCGATGACGGGATTGCGCAACTGAATTCCGGCGAAGCTGACAGCAAGATCGGCACGGCCCGAGTTAGCAGAGGGAGTCATGGGCGCTTTTTCTCCCCATCAGGCGTGCTTGTGAGGTTCACGTGATGCGGCGGAGCCAGTGCCTCGGTCAGCACGCGGCCCACGGCATGCGTGGGAGCATTGATGCCCAGTAGTGACGCAAGCGTAGCAGCCATATCCACCGGCTCGACGCTCGTGCGGTAAGTTCCCGGTTGAAAAGGCAGGCCGTAGAAAGCCAGTGGAACATGCGTGTCGTAGTTATAAGGTGAAGTGTGATCCGTTCCGCTCGCTTCAACCGTGTATGGCTCAGGAACACCCATCACGTACCAGCTGCCCTCCGGCGTGTAACTGTTCAGATATTTTCGTCCCAATGATGTGTTCGGGGCTTCTCCGGCGGCCAACTGCGACTTCGTGTAGTAGTCGCGAATACCGCCCGCCTGCTTCATGGCCTCACCTACGGCAACTTCCGCGTCGTGTTCGCGCACATGAGCGGCTGCAAAAGCATCTTCATCGAGCCACGCCATGGGATAGTCGAGCTTCACGTAATTCGCGGGATGTCCCGGAGAAAACTTGGCCGTGATTGCGGCGTTGATCTGTGCCTCGATTTTAGACATGGGAAGATTCGCCGCCGGGATGTGCAACTTCTTCGCCTGATCGGGCAGCGGCGAGACACCGTGATCGGCTGAGAGCGCGATCCACACGTCGGCAAGGCCGATCTGATGCCCGAGAAAGTTGATGAATTCGGCGAGTTGACGGTCGAGATCAAGCGCCATCTGGTGCATCTCCGGAGAATCTGGCCCGACTTGATGACCGAGAATGTCGTTAGGAGAAAGACTGATTGAAAGCAAATCCGTCGTGGGGCCGCGGCCTACGTTTTCGTAGACGACTAACTCTTTGGCGAAGTCGAACTCGTATTCGTTACCGAATGTGGTTGATCCAATCACCTCATAGAATCCGGCATCGGAGCCGTCTTTGCGCTTGCGGTGCGCTGTGGAACGCAGCAGCGTACCTTGCGCGTCCTTCCAATCGCGGTCCCAATATTTTGCCGGACGGGTTGAGTTGAAATCCTGCACCCAACGCGGCAATTCGTTGCGGTAGTATGTGGAGGTGACCCAGGCGCCGCTCTGCGGGTCGATCCAGTAAGCGCCGTCGCCGCCGAAACCAGCAGGCAGCACGGCAGCACGGTCTTTCAGGGAAACGCCAAAGACACGAGACTTTCCCTGCGTGGCGAGTTTAAGTTCGTCGCCCAGAGTGTCGGCCATCAGGTTGTATGGCGAAGCCCCGGCCTTGTTCCCTTCGATGCCGATCAGCTTCGTGTCATCGTCTTCGACCGACGTCACCATGCGTTTCTTTTTCTGATCCCACCACTCGTTCGCCGCGATGCCGTGTCCATCGGTGTAAGTGCCGGTGAATAGCGTAGAGTGACCGGGTGCTGTGCGCGTGTTCGCATAGTTGTAATTGCAGTTGGGAAAATACGCGCCGTGGTCGAGCAGAAATCGAAAGCCCGAGTCACCAAACTCATCGCGGTAGCGTTCGAGATAGTCGCCGCGGAATTGATCGATCACGATTATGACAACCAGCTTGGGACGTCCGTTGTATGCGGATGCGAAGCTTGGAACGGGACTGGCAGAAACGATTACCGCGAGCGCCAGCGCGAGGAATGCACGCACGGCGGCAACCCTGGATGATAGCAATCTCATCGGCGAAGGTAGTTTACACAGCGGGCGCCGAATCCGCCAAAGAGTTGGTACGTGATATATTTTGCGCGTCTTTCTCAACACACAACAAAAAGGAATTTTTCATGAATAAGCTAGCCTTCGGTGTGGCGCTGCTCTTGTTGCTGCTGGTTCCCATGCTTATGGGGCAGAAGAAAAAGCCGGGAGCACCGTCCGCCGCGACTCTGGCTCATGGAAATATCTAGTCGAGAACGTGGCTGGTTGCAACGATTGCCATACTCCATTCAACGAGAAGGGCGAACCCATTCAGGAGAAGTATTTGCAAGGTACGACTCTCCCCTTCAAACCTACTGTCCCGATGCCCGTTTGGGCCGACACGTCCACCAACATCGCGGGACTGCCGGGATGGGACAAGGACGCCGCCATCAAGTTTCTGATGACTGGAATCGCCCAGAATGGCCTGCCGGCCCGTCCGCCCATGCCGCAATTCAGGCTCAATCTGCAGGATGCAACGGCGATCATAGCGTATCTGCAATCGTTGAAAACGAAATAGTGGTACCCGTACGGATTCGTATCAGGGCGTGCCTTAAGGTACGCCGACAAGCACGTAGTCGAAAACCGGCTTTAGTTGTTGCAATGCGGAGCACCCCAGCGGCTGAAGCCGTCTTCGTTGAGTCCGACGGATGGCATCGCTGAAAGCGATGCCCTGATACGAATCTTTCCCAAAACCGTGGAGGCTTCGGCAAGCGTGCATTCCGCGACGCTTTTCCGATACAGTAGTTAGTCCCATGCTCGACCTGAATTTTGTCCGTGAAAACCTGCCTTTCGTAGAGGAAAAGTTGCGCCAGCGCGGCATGGACCCGGCTGCCGTGCTGAAAGATTTCCGCGAGGTCGACACCGAACGCCGCAAAGCGATTACCGAAGCCGAAACCTGCAAAGCCCAGCGCAACAAGGCGTCGGAAGAGATTGCTAAGGTCAAGAAGGCCGGCCAGGACGCCAGCGCCGCCATGGCGCAGACCAAGGAACTGCGCGAGAAGATTCAAACGCTTGAAAAAGCGGCAACTGATTTGGATGACCGCCTGCGCGAAATTCTTGTTGGCATTCCAAACCTGCCGCACTCCAGCGTGCCCGTTGGCCACAGTGCCGACGACAACGTGGAAGTGCGCCGCTGGGGCGCCGCACCCAAGTTTGACTTCACTCCAAAACCGCACTGGGATCTTGGCGCCGAACTCGGCATCCTCGACATGGAACGCGCCGTCAAGCTTACAGGTGCGCGTTTTGCCGTTTATTGGGACTTGGGTGCGAGGTTGGAACGTGCTCTGGCCAATTTCATGCTCGATCTGCATACACGTGAGCATGGATATACAGAAGTTCTCCCTCCCTATCTGGTTAATTCCGATTCGATGTACGGCACCGGACAATTGCCCAAATTTGCTGCTGATCTCTTCCGCGTGCCGCACGGCGATAAGGATCTCTGGCTAATTCCCACAGCGGAAGTCCCGGTTACGAATCTCTATCGCGACGAAGTATTGGAGCAAGCGCGGCTACCGATCTCGCTCACCGCTTACACGCCGTGTTTCCGCAGCGAGGCCGGATCGTATGGCAAAGACGTGCGCGGCATCATCCGGCAGCATCAGTTTCAGAAAGTTGAATTAGTAAAGTTTGCGCATCCCGAGCATTCTTACGAAGAGCATGAAAAACTTACCCGCGATGCCGAAGAAGTTTTGCAGAAACTCGGCCTGCACTACCGCGTCATGAAGCTCTCGACCGGCGACATGAGCGCGGCTTCAGCGAAGACGTACGACATCGAAGTCTGGCTGCCGGGGCAGCAGCTGTTCCGCGAGATTTCTTCGTGCTCGAATTTCGAGTCGTACCAAGCGAGGCGGGCGAACATTCGCTATCGTCCAGAAGGTAAAAATAAAACCGAACTCGTTCACACGCTCAACGGCAGCGGGTTGGCCGTGGGCCGCACCTGGGTGGCGATCGTGGAGAATTATCAGCAGGCCGACGGCAGCGTGCTTATTCCTGAGGCGTTGCGGCCATATTTGGGCACGGAGAGGATTACGCCGAAGAAGTTTTAAGCATGTGCCACTCCGCGCCAAAGGCCAAGAGCTAAGAGCCAAAAGCGGGCGTATCATTGCCAAGACGAGGACCGGTCACTAGACTTGAGAGCTGAGTTGACAACCACCGCGCCCAGCGCGCCCGTGCCGATGAACGCCGTCTGGCGGACAATTCGCGGATACATCCTCTGGCAGTACGAGCGGGGCACACTCCATTACGACATCATGGTCACGCTGATCCTGATCTTCATCTTCTTCTCGCCACGCGTGATCAATTTCAACGACAAACCGATCGGGCGCAATCCGCATCCGACTGAAGTGGCGGTCACGACCGATGTCGAAGGCCGGCTGTTGTATCAGGTTGCGGCCAGCGCAGTTTCGCCGGGTGATGATTCTGCTGTGCGTGAGCAGTTACTGAGTATCATCGAGCCGATTTCTGGAGCAGTTTCGATCGTCAGCTACGAATCCGTTGAAGACGGCAAGGGCCACGTTCAAAGTTACAAAGTGCTTGTGCGACGAGAATAACGCACAATCGCACTCCGCTCGAAAATTGAAAATCGCATGCCATGTCCCTCACTTATCCTTCCGATCGCGTTCATCTGGTGGATCTTCCACTTCGCTCAAAAACCGGCCGATCCTGTAAACCTCGATACCGTTCTCAAAAAAATGGACGCGGTTGCCGCTGGCTTTCACGCGGTTCAGGCCGATTTCGAATGGGATCGCTATGAAAAAGTCATCGACGAAGTCGACGACGTGCAGACCGGTACCATCTATTACCGCCGCAACGGCAAAGACATCGAGATGATAGCCGACATTAAGATGGACGGCAGCGGCGACAAACCCCTGAAGCCTGAGCCGAAATATCTGCTCTTCCGCGGCGGCAAGATTCAGATGTACCAGCCCAAACCAGATCAGCTTACCGTTTATGATTTGGGAAAGAACACCTCCGACTTCGAGAGTTACCTTGTGCTTGGCTTCGGCGGAAGCGGGCAGGATCTAGTCAAGGCTTTCGACGTGACTTATGTCGGTCCAGAGACTGTTAACAGTGTCGCCACTGTGCAGTTAAAACTTGTTCCCAAGTCTGAGAAAGTGCGCAATAACTTTAAAGAAATTCTGCTCTGGATCGACCTTGATCGCGGCATCTCCGTGCAGCAGAAGTTTACTGATCCGCAAGGAGATTACCGCCTGGCGAAGTACTCTGCGATTCGCATGAAAGACAAGCTGGGCGACGATATTTTCAAGCTAAAGACGACGAGCAAGACGCAGACCATCTCGCCGCGCGGTTAAGTTATTGAATCTAAAGAATAAGTAGGACTACAGAGAATCGTACTTCGGACGATATACTGACCGCACCTCAGTCGGGATCATTCATGGCCAAGGTTTTTACGATTACTGCCCCTCCTAAGCTGGGAAACAAGCGCCGAGAACGTACTTCCGATCCCCGTTACGTCGACGGGCAGCGCACGCTGATCGAGGCGATGAAATATCTTGCACAGGTGGACCCGGTGAAGAATCGTCCTGCCATCGAACTGCTCTCCGAACACGTCCGCACCCGCTTCCGCATGAGCGACTCACCGCTGGGTTAGAGAGGTCGTCTCGCTTCCGCACATCTCTGCTTCAAAAATAGAACTTCAGCGCGAACTGCATGATTCGCGGGTCTTTCGCCTGCGTGATTTGTGCGAAATTACCGTCGCCGCCGAAATGGTCGGGGTTGAAGAATTGGGCATGGTTGAACGCGTTGAAGAACTCAGAGCGGAATTCAATCATCTTGCTCTCTGCGAATTTGAAGGTTCGTCCAACGGAGAGATCGAAGTCGTTGCGGCCCGGCCCGCGTAAAATGTTTCGGCCTGAATCGCCAAAGCTGAAGGTCGGCACATTGGCGCAATCGAACGCCGTCGGATCGAAGTAGAAACGGCTGACCACCTCCCCCAGGCTATTCTGACCGGACGCTCCCAGGCAGCTGGCATTTGATGGAGAGAAGGTTTGGAAGGAACGAGCCGGGAAATAGTGAATTGGGCCAATTATATCGGCGCGGTCGAGGAAGATGTTTTCCTGACTGGAGTTCGAGTTCGAAAATATCGTGAAGGGAGTTCCGGTCTGGAATTGCGCAATCCCGCTCGCTTCCCAGCCGGCCGCAATCTTTTTTAAGAGTCCATTGCTGTTCTTGAGAGCGCGATCCAACGGGAGCTTCCAGATGCCGCTGATGACCAGACGCTGCCGAACATCGAAGTTTGCTGAGGCTCGATCGAACGCGTGGTTGAACGGATCAGTATAGACCGAACTGTTGTAGCGGAATCCCGACTGGTCGTCGATGGTGTGGGCGAAAGTATACGCACCACGAATGTTGAAGTCGTGGCTCAAGCGCTTATCCACGGTCAACTGAAATTGATTGCTCGCCGACGTACCACTGCTTAGGTCCGTAAATAGCTGCAGTGCGCCCGTGGGAGAAGAATTCGGATCGGTGGGGTCGGAACATCCGGCGAGCGGCCGGGCGCAATCCGGGTTTGTAAATCCCGCGTTGTTTAGCTGCGCCTGCATGATGCTCTGAACCGGTGCATTCACGTCGGTCGTGGCCACAGTCTTGCGCCCGAAGCTGCCGACGTAGTCGGCTTCGATCATGGTGTCGGTGGAAATCTGATACTGCAACCCAAAATTCGCATTCTCCGAGTAGGGCGTTCGGAAATGCGGATCGACGACATAGGCGAAGGATATCGCTGGCACAGGAAATGTCGAGCCGACTACACCACCGGTAGGATACGGATTGGGTCCGATCCCAAGCGTGTTGAAGGGATCGGCAATCGCATCACCCGTTACACCCGAGTAGCTCGTCGGAAACACTTGCGTCACGTGGCCAAAGGGCGCTTGACCACCGAATTGCAAGTTGAGAGCGCCATCTTCCAGATCATAGAAAATTCCGAATCCCCCTCGTACCACCAGTTTGGCTTGGCCCAGTACGTCCCACGCGAACCCAAATCGGGGAGCAAAATTATTGCGGTCGGGATAGGTCAACCCATGATTCGGCGTTCCGGGATCGCCAGGGTAGAGGATGCCCTGGGGGGCGCCGGGGAAGATTGTGGATTGTTGGCCAGGAAAGAATCCCAGAATTTCGTTGTGTGGATCGACAAGGGGAGAGTCATACTCGTAACGCATCCCTAAATCCAGGGTTAGATGTGGGAGGACCTTCCACGAATCCTGCCCGAAGAAGTGCCATTCGGAAGTTCTGATGCCGTAGACAGCGCGCGAGAACTGCGAATATTCGTCGGGGAAACCACCCACAAAGTCGGCCAGATAATTGCCCGTGAAGTTGGTATTGTTGCCAAAGTCGAAGTTGCCGTTGTTGTCAAAGTCAAAGGCAAAGTTGTTACGCACACGCCGGATGTCGGCTCCGAACTTAATATCGTGGCGTCCTCGCGTAATGGTGACGTTGTCTTGAAAATTAAAGGTCACATCGTGAATTTTGGTGGGGCCCTCAGGGTTTGGTCCCAAGATAAAGCTCGCAGTCGACATCACCGGAGGAGCAGTACCAGCTGGGTCGTCGGGATTCACGTTGGTAAAGCCCAGCGCAGACGGAGAAGTCGTGTCATGCGGCACATCTTGCAATGTGGCGCTGCGATTCGCGGCGAAGATGAACTCGTTGATTACGTTAGGGCTGAAGTTGTGGAGCCAGGAAAGGGTCACCAGCTGATTACGGGTGAAAGTGTTGAAGCCAGACCCAATGGGCACGTTCCCGCCGCTGGTGGCGCCGTTACTAGACTCGAAGGGAACATTGTCAAACTCATCGTTGATTATGTAGGAACCGTAAAAGGTGTCCTTCTCACTAAAATGGTGGTCTAGGCGGGCGATGCCCTGATCTATCCGATCCACTGCGATGGGAGAGGAAACGACGTTATTTCCGGAAAGGTTTGGAAGCGGTAGATATTTGCTTATGTAGTTCGCGATGACGGGATCGACCGGTACTTTGTTGTTGGCATATGCCTGCGAAGGAACCTGCGTTCCGTCTGCAAGGCAGCTGTACGGCGCGCTGGTTGGATTCAACAGTGTTCCTGCCTCGTATGTCGGATCACCAGCGACCGGAGTCGGACAAGGGGAGAATTGCGGAGCTGTCGGGTTGAGCAGCTCGCTGAAATCGCCTCCGCGCTCCGCCGGGCTGAGCACCGAAAGTATAGGAGCGACCGCGCCTTCGTGTCGCCGTATACCCTGATAAGAAAGAAAGAAAAATGTCTTATTCTTCAGGATCGGCCCGCCCAACGTGCCGCCAAAAGTATTTCGCTTGAAAGGAGTGACGGCGGGCAAGAAATAGTTCTTCGCGTTGAGGGCGTCGTTGCGAAAGAACTCGAACAGATCGCCGTGAAAACTGTTCGTCCCCGACTTAATCACCTGGTTCACGATGCCGCCCGAGGTACGGCCGTATTCGGCTTCGTAATTGTTGGTCAGAATCTTGAACTCGCCAAGTGCGTCCGGGTTGGGATCGACCACCGCGTTGTTGCCAAGGAAATCGTTGTTGTCAGCGCCGTTGACAAGAAAGCTGAGAGACTCCGAACGCTGCCCGCTCACCGAAAAAGGATTGTTGCTTCCATCATCCTCGTCAGGGGGAAATACACCTGCCTGCAGCAGACCTAGCTGAAATGCATCCCGCTCGACCAGTGGTAGATCGACAATGCGCTGAGAAGTCTCCACGTTGCCGAGCGTGGCACTGACGGTATCCACTTGGCTCACATCGCCCGTAACCTCTACCACCTGGGAAGTACCGCCGACGGTAAGCACAACATCGAGGCGTGCGTTCTGATTAATCTGCAGCGTGACGCCTTTGTGCACATATTTTTTAAAGCCTTGTTGATCAACGTCAACCTCGTAGACACCGACTGGAACCAACGTAAATAAAAAATCTCCATCCTTATTCGTAGTAATTGTGTGGGAAATATTTGTTCCTGAATTCTTCAGCGTCACGTTGGCACCCGACACGACTGCACCGGTTGCGTCCTTGACGGTGCCGGTCAGCAACGCTGTTGCTTGCTGTGCATCGAGACGACCCGTTCCCATACCGCCAAAAAGTGCAGCCAGCACTCCGATCAAGGTGACGCACAAGCGCGTGACTTGCGGCGCGCGGCACGGAGCACGATATCCAGTCGTAGGTTCAATGACACGAGACGAGCAAGATACTCTATCTGCACGATGCATCGCGAGGCTCCTTGTGGGAACTGTCTGTATATGACTCAAGGACATGTTTTGTGCAACCACGAATGAACGACTGCGTTATTGGGGCGCTATTGTGCAACTGGCATACCACCACTTTCAAGCTGAATTTAATGATGTCGACTTGATGTGAAACGTTTGAATACGCAGTTTTCTATACGATGCATTCCGAAATTGGAAGTTCACGGACGCGAGTGGAAGAGTCCAGAGGCAAGAAATATGACCACGGGATAACATTCGAGAGTGTATCGAGGCTCGGGATTTTCGAGTGTTCCAAGAAACATCGATCGCAGCACCAGAAACAAAACAAACAATCCCAAACCAAAAAATCCGCGGCTGCGCAGCAATCCGGCGGCGGCCATCGTCACATAAATAAGATTGATGATGCCGAAGCCCAGGCTCACAGCGAGCCAGCGGTGGTCGTCGTTGAATTCCCACCAGCGCGGATCGGATGGAAACAGCTCGGTCCGTGGGCGCAGCCACATATCCGCAATGCGAACTGCCGGAAGCCAAACGTAGTACCGCAAGGGCGAGCTATGAATGCGCTCCGCGGCAAGAGCAGCAAAGCGCGCATCAAGCTCCGGCGTCATGTCGTGATCGACGTTGTAGTCAGCGAACAGCTGGCGGGTTTGCTCGCGCTGCGCGGCAGAATCGAAGGCGCGAGCAGGCAACCGCGTGAAATCCAATTCTTCTCCAGGGACCGGCCAGTACACTTCCTGCACGGAAACATAGTCTGCCATCCAGGTTTTGACCCAGCGGTTGAAACCATTCATGACCAATTCGTCAGAATCGTTCGCGTAGCGTGGCGCTAGAGGCTCAAAGCGGTGCATGGTGTACAGATTTCGCAGCGTCCAAGGAATCAGCAAAACGGTAGCGCCGGCCACGATGAGCACGCCGACGGAAATGATCGAGCCTGGAGTCATGCTCCTTGTATTCGCGATATGACTCAAACTCCGAAAAAACAACCAAACTAGATACACACCTACTGCGGCTAGCAGAATCCCGCCATCTGGCCGTAGAAGAATCCCTGCCCCAATCGCAAGACCGCAACTCAGCCAAACGACTAGATGGGACGATCTAGAGATTTCGTTTTCACTGGCTTTCAGGCCACAAATCGCTAAATCCAGCGCTAACGTGGTAAAGAAAATCTCCAGCGTCTCTGTCAACGCAGTCGCCGCGTAGTTGGCGAGAAAAGGGCACAACCCGGCGAGCAGGAACGCTGCCTGCGCCGCTCGCTCCGACAGCAAGCGTCGCGATATGTCGGCAATCAGAAAACACGTTCCCAGGTCGAATATAATCTGCACGAGTAAGACTGCCCGCCAGTTTTCGATTCTAAAGATGGAGAAGATCGCCGCCAGAAATGCCGGATATCCCGGCAGGCGCGAAAATGTGGGCATAATCACGCCGGAGTCAGTCACTCCGTAGATGCCATGCTGCAGCCAGTTCTCCGCGATGTTGGCGTAGAGCCGCGAGTCGTCGACCACGCCGGGAAAGCAGAGTACAAGGAACAACCGCAGACCCAGCGCTGCCGAGCCGGCCCACAGAAAAAATCTCCTCTTCTTTGTCAGGAAGTCCCGCAACCGTTCACGCACCCCGTGCGAATATAGCGCGTTTGCGCCGATTGGAAGCGGGAAAGTGTATCCTATAGTGCATAACAATCAAGCTCGCCCTATCCCATTGCAAGATTGAAGCGTGTGCCGCACGCGGCATACGATGAACTTTCTCCATGGCCGGTCCAGTCTTCTATGATCCGCGACGCGCACGTTGGAAACGCCTGCGGCGCCTGTTTGACGTGGTGGCCGTATGCGTTTCTGCGCTGATCATCTTCTTCGTCTACACCGCCCTGCGCGATGAGCCGTTGCCAGGACTCCTGTTTTCTCCGCAGAAACGCGCTTTTAAGGCCCTGAAAGAGAGTGAAAAAGCAAAGGCTCTCGAGCGCCAGAAAAAGCTGGCCGCGCGCTCGCACCGCAAATCCAAGTTGGCTGCGTCTCAAGTCAAGCTGAACCAGGAGGAAGGGATTCGTGCTGCTTTCTACGTGCCGTGGGATGCTGCCAGTTTCTCGTCGCTGCGCGATTATGCCCGTCAAATCGACATTCTCTATCCTGACTGGCTGCACGTGCTGAGCGCCGACGGGCGGTTGCTGGGCGTCGACGACCAAACCAACAAATTTTTCGACGTTGTGGAAGACGGCGCGGTGCGCCAGGTGGACGACCGGGTCATGCCCTTTCTCAATTCGGAAAATTCCAGCACGGAAGTCTTCCCCATGGTGAATAATTTCGATGGCACCCGTTGGGTTCCCGGTGTCGTCAATTTCATGAGCGACCCTGACGCCCGGGCGCTCTTCCGTCGGCAGGCTTTGCAGTTTCTAGGCTCCGGTCGCTATCGAGGATTGATGGTCGATTTCGAAGCCTTCCCACCCAGCGGGCAGCCGGGCTACATCTCGCTGCTGAAGGAACTCTCCGCCGATCTGCACGCGCACAATATGAAGCTTTACGCCGCAGTGCCACCGCACAACGCAGAATACGACTATGGCACAATTGCAGCCGCGGCCGATGGCGTCGTGCTCATGAACTATGACGAGCACTATCCCGGCGCCGCCTCTGGGCCTGTGGCATCGCAGGACTGGTTCACGCAGAATCTGAAGTTCGCTACGAGCGTCATCCCGAAAGAAAAGATCATCTGTGCCATCGCCAACTACGGTTACGACTGGGTGCAAAAACCTAAGAAGGGAAAGCTTCCCCCGGAAGAGCACGACTCGAGCGTCAGCGTACAGCAAGCGTGGCTAGAAGCACGCGATTCCGATGTCGACGTCAACTTTGATGACGACGCGCTGAATCCGCACTTCAGCTATCTCGATGAACGTAGCATTCAGCACAACGTGTGGTTCCTCGACGCGGTCAGCGCTCTCAATCACATGCGAACCGCGCAGACGCTGGGAATCCAGACCTTCGCGCTCTGGCGACTGGGCGGCGAAGACCGCTCGCTGTGGAAAGTGTGGGACGTCCCTGGCGACTCTGGCGCTGCAGACAAACTTCGCGACGTGCCACCCGGTGCCGACGTGGACATGGAAGGCCAAGGAGAAATTCTGCGCATCGAAAACAAGCCCGCGCACGGCACTCGCGATCTAACAATTGATCCCGACAGCCGCCTGATCACCGACGAAGTTTTTCAAAACACTCCAGAGCCTTATCGCGTTGGACGCTATGGCTACAGCCCGAACAAGGTTGCGCTCACCTTCGATGATGGCCCCGACCCGGAGTGGACTCCCAAGATTCTCGACGTGCTGAAGGAAAAAGATACGAAGGCGACGTTCTTTCTCATCGGAATTCAAGCCGAAAAATTTTCCGGTGTTGCGAAGCGAATTTACGAGGAAGGCCACACGATTGGCAATCACACGTTCACGCACCCTGATGTAACCAATGCCTCAGTCGGCTACATGAAGTTCGAACTGAACCTTGCAGAACGACTCTTTGCCAGCCAATTCGGGATCCGTGCATTGTTATTCCGCCCGCCCTACGCAATTGATGAAGAGCCAGACACGGCAGACCAGGTTCGACCGCTGGAAATCCCACAGTCCATAGGCTATATCACAGTTGGCAACCGCATCGATCCCAACGACTGGAGTAACAATCCGCGTCGTTCTGCGGAACAGATTACGCAGTACGTGTTATCACACCTGCCACCATGCCGTCCGGACGACTTGCGCTGCGGCAACATCGTGCTGCTGCACGATGGCGGCGGAGATCGCGCCGAAACCGTACGCGCCTTGCCCATGATCATTGATGGCATACGTGCGCGAGGTTACGAAGTTGCGCCAGTTTATGAACTGCTAAACAAAACCCAGGCCGATGTGATGGCGCCTCTGCCATCAGGAGAACTCTGGGCTGCTCGGCTCGACCGCCTTGGCTTCTGGCTGTTCGATGTCGGCATCGTCGGCATCACCTGGGTTTTTCTGGCCGGCGACTTGCTGATGACTGGCCGTCTGCTTTTCATCGGAGCTGCGGCAGTCTATGACCGCCTGCATGAGAAGATTTTCGGCAAGCCGGCTGAAGTTGCTTCTTACAAACCGAAAGTTGCAGTCCTGATCCCAGCATATAACGAAGAAAAAGTCATCGAGCGCACTGTGCGCGCGGCGCTGAATTCAAATTATCCGAACCTGCGCGTGATCGTAATCGACGATGGCTCGAAAGACCGCACACTCGAAGTCGCGCGCAAGGCCTTCGCTGCGGACGCAGCCGCAGGAAGAGTTCTGATTCTCGGTAAGCCGAACTCAGGCAAGGCCGAAGCTCTGAACTACGGCATCGAGCATATCGGCAATGCAGAGATTTTCGTCGGTATTGATGCCGACACCATTATCGCGCCCGACGCGATTTCGCGGCTTGTACCGCATTTCATTAACCCAAAAGTTGCTGCCATTGCAGGCAACGCCAAGGTTGGCAACCGAGTAAATCTGTGGACGCGCTGGCAGGCTCTCGAATACATCACCAGCCAGAACTTTGAACGCCGCGCCCTCGACGTGCTGGGTGCCGTCAGCGTCGTGCCAGGAGCGATCGGAGCATGGCGTGTTTCTGCAGTGCGCGAAGCGGGCGGCTACCATACCGACACGGTCGCAGAAGATGCTGACCTCACGATGGCTCTGCTGCGCCGCGGATATCGCGTCGAGTATGAAGATATGGCGCTCGCTTATACCGAAGCGCCAACCAACGCGAATAGCCTGATGCGCCAGCGGTTCCGCTGGTCATTCGGAATCCTGCAAGCGGTTTACAAGCATCGCGGAGTCTTCGCACGCAAAGGCGCGCTGGGATGGATCGCGCTGCCTAACATCGTCATCTTTCAGATTCTGCTGCCGCTGGTCTCACCGTTGATCGACATCATGTTTGTCGTGGGCACAATCTGGTATTTCATTCAAAAGCGTTTTCACCCGGACTCGACCGATCCCGCCAGCTTCCATAAGCTGGTCGCATTTTTCTTCGCGTTTCTGGTGATCGATTTTTTCGCCTCGGCGATCGCCTTCGCCCTGGAACGGCGACGCCCTGACGGCAAAGAAGACGGATGGCTGCTCAGCCAGGTCTGGCTGCAACGCTTCGCCTATCGCCAGCTGTTTTCGATCGTGCTCTTCAAGACGTTGAAGCGCGCGCTGGAAGGCCGTAAATTCGCGTGGGACAAACTGGAGCGTACCGCGGCGGTGAAATATGTGCCAGCGGAAACTCGGGATCAGGTGAATGTGCCATAGCCCAACTAACTAGATATCCCCAGATAATAAGGAGACCGCTCTTCAAGTCCTTCCTCAAACGTTCGGCAACTGTTAATAAAGTTCATGCTCACATTACACCCAGTGAACACGGATGGATCGCCGCGAATGCAGGCGTACCAGGCCTGAGCTTTAACTATGTTGCGATGCAGGATGAGTGCCGAGTGGAACTGTACATCGATCGCGGGAAAAACTCTGAAACGGAGAATAAACAACTCTTCGATCAACTGTACGCTAATCGCGAAGCAATCGAACACGCATTTGGCAAACCTCTTACTTGGGAGCCCCTCGAAGGGAGAAGGGCCTGCCGCATTCAGTACACACGGGAAGGCGGTGGTTATCGTTCTCCCGACGAACAATGGCCAGAAATCCAACAGAAGACAATCCAAGATATGGACCTCTTCATGAAGGCCCTCCAGCCCTATCTAAAGCAACTGAAGGTCAGCACATAGGTCTGATCATCGCGTACCCTGCACAATCTCATCTAAACAGCAGTCCCGTAAATTCCGCCAGATTTCTTCGCCACACCATCCACGTATGTTCGCCAGTAGTTTCGATGTCGACGTGCTGGATGCCCTTTGACTTAAGCCACTCACGAAACTTACGATTCACCGTAATGAGATGGTCCTCTGTGCCACAAGCAACCCACAGCAGACGAATCTGCTGATTCGCTTTCGCATCGAGTCCGGGGAAATCCTTCTCGAACTCATCTGGAATACCTCCCGAACTGAAAGCTCCAATCCACGCAAATTTATCGAGATGGTTCAGCCCGGTTAGCAGAGATTCTGACCCTCCCATCGAGAGGCCGGCAATCGCGCGCGAGTTACGATCTTTGGTGATGCGATATTCGCTCTCAACTTTCGGCATGACCTCCGTGAGCAATGCCTGCGTAAAATTGGAGAAATTATTGTCACGCACGTCGTTGTGACTCCACGCGCCCCATCCCAACCGGATCATTTCCATAGTGCCGTAGCCTAGCGTCATGACGATAATCATCGGCTTCGCCTTGCCCTGCGCAATCAGGTTGTCGAGAATGACGTTTGCGTGACCGACCGAGGTCCATCCACTCGCATCGTCGCTGAAGCCGTGCAGCAGATACAGCACCGGATAGGTCGTCTTCCCCGCCGGGTCATAGCCCGGTGGTGTGTACACGTAATAGTCGCGCTGGTCATCACATACGGCAGACTTGTAGAAGTGATGGTGAATTTCTCCATGCGGCACATCGTTTACTTCCCATGGCAGCGACGACGACCCAGGGACATGAACTGCGTTTCCTGGAGAAATCAGGTTTGGCACCTGCAAAGAATTAAATGGATCGAGCGCCTGCGCGCCATCAACCATGAAAGAGTATCCATAGTAATCGGGAGCAAGCGGCGTGGTGGTCACGCTCCAGGCACCCTTGTCGTCCTTCTGCATGGCGACCGGGGCTGTTCCTTCCAGGTCGAGTTTCACCTCCTGCGCATTCGGAGCAACGAAGCGAAATGTAACGCTGTTATCGGCATGTACTTCAGGCGTCACCAGCCTCGCGGGTGGGGCTGGAGGCGCTGCTGGCTTTGCTTGTTGCGCAGTAACGAGAGAACAAAGCAGAAAGATACTGGCAATGGTGGGACTAAAATTCATGGCCGTCTCCTCAGAATGGGAAGCGACCTATTGTATAGGTGTGCGGGCTTTAGGCTCTACAACTCTGCTAAGTGGTTAGCTCTTCTTGGTGGCTACATCAATGCGCGCTTCCGCACGCTGCAGAGCATCGAGCGCACGTTCTACATCAACGGTGGTGTCACCGCTCGCGAGCCGCTGTCCAGCGCGTTCTTTAGATTTGCGAGCACGCTCCACGTCGATTTCTGAGGGCCGCTCCGCGCTCTCGGCGAGAATCGTAACTTTTTCGGGAAGCACTTCCGCGAACCCCCAAGCCACAGCTAGATGTTGCTCGGTTGCATGTTCGCGAAAAGTAATCTCGCCGACAGCCAGTTCCGTAATTAACGGCGCATGTCCGGGGAGGATGCCCAAATACCCGTTCTTGCCGGGAATCTGAACTTCCTCCGCCGCCGTGTCGACGACTTTTTTCTCCGGCGTTACGATCTCGAGTTGGAAAGTGTCTGCCATTCAAAATCTGGCGTCAGCCTCGGCCCTTAGACCTCAGTCAGCCTCTGTGGGAACTGAGGGCTAAGGTCCGCGGTCCAAGGGTCTGCTTTTACGCCGCTTTCATCTTCTCCGCCGCTTCCAGCACTTCCTCAATCGGGCCCTTCATGTAAAACGCTTGCTCGGGGATGTCGTCGTACTTGCCTTCCACGATCGCCTTGAAGCCTTTTACTGTGTCAGTGATCTTGACGTATTTTCCCTTCGCACCGGTGAACTGCTCAGCGACGTGGAATGGCTGCGACAGGAAACGTTGAATCTTGCGCGCTCGCGCGACGGAGAGCTTCTGATCTTCACTCAACTCGTCGATGCCGAGAATGGCAATGATGTCCTGCAAGTCTTTGTAAGTCTGCAGCGTCTTCTTCACCGCCTGCGCCACGTCGTAATGTTCCTGCCCAACGATGCGTGGGTCAAGAATGCGCGACGTTGATGCCAACGGATCGACTGCCGGATAAATTCCGATCTCCGTCAACGCACGCGAAAGCACTGTGGTCGCATCGAGGTGTGCAAACGTCGTCGCTGGCGCCGGATCGGTCAGGTCGTCGGCTGGTACGTAAATCGCCTGCACCGACGTGACCGAACCTTTCTTCGTCGACGTAATGCGCTCCTGCAGTTCGCCCATTTCTGTTGCCAAGTTCGGCTGATAGCCGACCGCGCTCGGCATGCGGCCCAACAGGGCCGACACTTCTGATCCTGCCTGCGTGAAGCGGAAAATATTGTCGATGAAGAGCAGCGTGTCGGCACCTTCGGCATCGCGGAAGTATTCCGCAACCGTCAGTCCAGTCAGAGCAACTCGCAGACGCGCCCCGGGCGGTTCGGTCATTTGCCCATAAATAAGTGCGGCCTTGGACTCTGCTGGCTTGCCGGGCTTGATTACGCCCGACTCGGTCATTTCCAGCCACAAGTCGTTACCCTCGCGCGTACGCTCGCCCACGCCGGCAAAGACGGAAAAGCCACCGTGATTCTTGGCAACGTTGTTGATCAATTCCATGATGACGACGGTCTTGCCCACACCAGCGCCGCCGAACAGCCCAATTTTTCCGCCCTTCAAGAATGGCTGAATAAGATCGATTACCTTCACGCCGGTCTCGAACATCTCCGCGCTCGTGGCCTGCTCGTCGAACGCGGGCGCGAGACGGTGAATGGGCATCTTTTCTTTGAACTCGATCGGCCCTAACTGGTCGACCGGTTCGCCGATCACGTTCATAACGCGGCCCAATGTCCCACGGCCTACGGGAACGGAAATCGGTCCGCCCTGATCGATGGCTTTCATGCCGCGCACCATGCCGTCAGTCGGCTGCATCGCCACGCAGCGCACGCGGCCTTCGCCGAGGTGCTGCTGCACCTCAAGAATCACGTTGATCGGGTCGGGCACGTTAAAGCCGTCGCTAACGACCTTGACAGCTTCGTAAATCGGCGGGAGGGTTCCTGCGGAAAACTGCACGTCGACCGCCGGTCCCGCCACTTGGATTACATGTCCTGCTTTTTCTGGCATAACACCTCAGCTCTTGGCTCTTGGCTTCTGGCTGTTAGCTAAAGCTAAGAGCCAATGGCGAAGAGCGGTTTTCTCACATTGCCGCTGCGCCGCTCACGATCTCGATAATCTCTTTCGTAATCTTTGCCTGGCGCGCGCGATTCATCACCAGCGTCAGCGAGTCGATCATGTCGGTCGCGTTGCTGGTCGCCGAATCCATCGCAGTCATGCGAGCGGCGTGCTCGGCGGCCACCGACTCCAACAGCGCACGGAAAATCTGGATACTTACATACTTTGGCAATAGGGCACGGAATAACTCTTCCGGTGGCTGCTCGTAGATGTAGTCCACCTGCGACGTACCGAATTGCGAAGCAGCTTCGCTCGCACCTTCGGTTGTTCGCATGCCCACGCCCGCACTGACTGCGGCTTCCTTCGCTTTCTTCTTTTCTTCTTCCGTCATCTCCTCGGCCATGCTGACTTCGGGCCTCCCGATCTGGCCGATGGGAAGAATCCGTTCCACAACAAGACGCTGCGCGATTACTGATTTGAACTCGTTGAATACCACATAGACCGCGTCGATCTCTTCGTGTTCGTAACGTTGAATCACGCTTCGCGCGAGCGCTGAAGCTTGTGCGAATTCGACTTTTCCGAGAATGCCCACGTGTTCGCCTGTGATTTGCGTCGTGCCTGCCCGCTCGACTGGTTCGCTTTCAGCGTCGATCGACTCTTCCAATTCCGCCAGGCTACGCGTCTGCACCTTCGCCGCAGGATAACGCCGCCGCAGAAAATCGCGCCCTTTGCGTCCGACAGCTTCGATGTCAATATTTTTCCCTGTCTTCGAGTCAAGAAATCGGATCGCGGCTTTCGTGATGTTCGCGTTGAAAGCGCCGGCCAACCCTTTATCACCGGTCACAACAATCAGCAAAATGCTCTTTTCTTCACGCTGCGCAAGCAAGGGATGCTTCGGCTCGCCGGTTTCGGGATCGTAAATCTCGGCGCGGGCAACGAGAGACTTCAAAACATTCGTCAGCATCTGCGCATACGGACGCGCCGCCAGCGCGCGCTCCTGCGCGCGGCGCAGTTTTGCCGCCGAGACCACCTTCATAGCTTTGGTGATCTGCCGCGTGTTGATCACGCTGCGGATACGGCGTCGAATATCTAAAATATTTGGCATCTAGAACTAGTTGTCAGTTCTAAGTTCTCAGTCGCTATCAGTCCTCAAGCGTGTTCCTGAGAACTGCCAACTGAGAACTAATAATTATTACTTCGCTGCCGCTTCCCTGCTGGCCACAAACTGCTGTTTAGCCTCCTTGATCACATTCTGCAACTGGCCCTTTAGCGTGTCGTCGAGAATCTTCTTCTCCATGATCGTGCGCAGTATTCCGGGATTGGTGGCGTCGACATACTTGTACAGTTCCTTTTCGAAATCGCGCACCTGATTCACTGGCATATCGTCGAGGAATCCGCCTGTGCCCGCCATAATGATGAGAATTTGCTTCGAAAACGGCAGAGGCGAATACTGGCCTTGTTTCAGAATTTCGACCAGCCGCTGGCCGCGATTCAATTGCGCCTGCGTGGCCTTATCCAGATCGCTGCCGAAAGCGGCAAACGCCGCCAGTTCGCGATATTGAGCAAGCTCCAGTTTCAAGGAGCCCGCGACTTGGCGCATCGCCTTGATCTGCGCGCTGCCGCCGACGCGACTCACTGACAATCCAACGTTCACCGCCGGCCGCACGCCCTGATTAAACAAATCCGTTTCGAGATAAATCTGGCCGTCGGTAATCGAAATGACGTTGGTCGGAATGTATGCCGACACATCGCCGGCTTGTGTTTCGATGATCGGCAGAGCGGTCAGGGATCCGGCGCCATTTTTGTCGCTCAACTTCGCCGAGCGCTCGAGTAAACGCGAGTGAAGATAGAACACGTCTCCCGGATAAGCTTCACGTCCCGGTGGGCGCCGCAGCAGCAACGAAATCTCGCGATACGATGCCGCGTGCTTCGATAAATCGTCGTAGATCACTAACGCGTGGCGCTTCGAATCACGGAAGTACTCGCCCATGGCCGTCGCAGCATATGGCGAGATGTACTGCATTGGCGCAGGCTCCGACGCCGACGCCGCCACGACGATGGTGTACTCCATTGCACCGGCGTCTTCGAGAATCTTCACCACTTGCGCAATCGACGAGCGTTTCTGTCCAATCGCGTTGTAAATACAAACCAGGTCGTTGCCCTTGCTGTTGATGATCGTGTCGAGCGCGACGGCGGTCTTGCCCGTCTGCCGGTCACCGATGATCAGTTCGCGTTGTCCGCGGCCGATCGGAATCATGCTGTCGATGGCCTTGAGTCCGGTCGCCATCGGCTCGCGCACAGGCTGACGGTCGATCACCCCCGGCGCGAGACGTTCAAGAGCAATGAACTTTTCAGTCGAGATCGGCCCTTTGTCATCGATGGGCTGGCCGAGCGAATTCACCACGCGCCCGATCATGGCGTCGCCCACGGGCACGCTCATGATGCGCCCGGTACGCTTGACCTCGTCACCCTCTTTGATTTCGGTGTATTCGCCGAGCAGCACCACGCCCACCTGGTCTTCTTCCAGGTTCATGGCGATGCCGGCCACGCCGTGAGGAAACGATAACAGTTCGCCGGCCATGACTTTGTCGAGACCGTACACGCGCGCGATGCCGTCGCCTAGCGTGATTACGGTGCCGGTCTCGTCCACGGAGATCTGCGACTCGTAGTTCTCGATCTGCTCGCGGATCAGTTTTGTGATTTCGTCTGCCTTGATTTGTGCCATAGAATCAGCTCTTAGCTTCTAGCTATTAGCTCCTAGCTCAACTCTAAAATCTTGTCATCCTGAGCGAAGCACCAGATTCGCGGCGCGAACATGATGCGCAGCCGAAGAATCCTTCACATTCAAATAGGGCTCGCGCCGGAGAAGTTTTATTTTGTTCTGAAGAAGCTAAGAACTAATTGCTTCCTTGATCTTCTCCAACTGCCCCTTCACGGAACCATCGTAAATCGTACTGCCGATGCGGATCACCGCGCCGCCCAGCAACGACGCATCCTGTCCGAAGTGGGCGCGAACTTTCTTGCCGGTCATCTTCTCCACTTGTGCTTCCAGCGTGCGCTTCTCGGCGTCGCCCAATTCGCGTGCGCTGGTGATTTGAGCTTCTGCAAATCCCAGCCGCGCGTCGAGTTCTTTCTCCAGTTGCGCCGCAATCTGCGGCAGAGATTGTATCCGCCGGTGATCGATCAGCACCGCGATCAGATTGCGGACCTGCTTCTCGATGCCTTCCCTCTTCACAATTGCGTCGAGCAATCGCCGCTTTTGGTCGGCCGGAACCGCGGGGTTTTCCCATACTCGCCGCAGTTCACTACTCTCGGCCAGCAACCCAGCGATCCGGTGCAAGCCGCCCATGGCTCGGTTCGCATCGAGACGCTCGTCAATAACGACGTCGGCAAACGCCCGTGCGTATGTGCTGGCAACAGAAGCCACTGACTAATTTCGGTCCTTTCCCGAATCTGACGCCGTACCCAGTTGTGCTACAAAGTTGCGCACGAGCGCCTGATCGGTAGCGGCATCCACGCGGATCTGTTTCTGTGCCAAACCAATAGCCAGGTCGGCTGCGTGCGCCGTCAGTTGCCGGCGCGCTGCCTTGGCTGCCGCCGCGATTTCCTGCTCCGCCGCAGCAACAATCTTCATGGCATCTTGTACGGCTGCAGATTGAATTCGTTCCTCTTCCGCTGCTGCTTCTTTTTCTGCCGCGTCACGCATTGCGCCGATTTCGGCGTCAAGCTTCGAGAGCCGCGATTCGATATCAGCCAGCCGGCGGCGCGCTTCCTCGCTTGCCTTTTGTGCCTCCTGCATCGCCTTCTGGATCGTCGCCGTACGGTCGCGGAATATCCCGGGCAGGAATTTGCGGCCAGTCCAGACCAACACCGCAGCAATCACGACAAAGTTTGTGATCACGCTCAGCCAGTAGGAGCGCTGTACATCCAGTCCTGTCAACTTGGAGATCAGGCGCACAGACGCGGATTCCTTGAACTCTGCAGTCTCGTCTTTTTCTTCTCCTGCTGCTTCACGGCTTTGGTGCGCCAACTGACGGCCAGGACCGCCCGGATTCTGTGAGGTGTCTTTCTTCACCTGCTGTTCCGGAGCAGCCGATTGATCCTGTGCCCGCACCGGTACCATGCCTGCGCAGCCGATCACAAGCAGCGCGAGAAACAACGTCCGGACAATTTTCATCCCTGTCGTCATCGAATCAACGCCCCGATCCCGCCGGCTGCAGCACACGGCGCATAATTTCTTCTGCAAGCGCAGCCGCATCCTTCTGCAAGCCTGCCTGAGCCGCCACGCGATCGGCTTCGATTGCCTGTTTCGCGGCCTGCACCTGCGCATGGGCTTTGTTGCGCGCTTCGTTCACCGCGTGGCTGCGAGCCTGCAGTGCCGCTTGCCGCCGCGCTTCCTGAGCCCGAAACACAGACGCCCGCGCCTCGCGCAAGCGCTGTTCGTATTCCGCCGTGCGCGCCTCAGCCGCGGCGATATCAGCTCGCGACTTCTCGACCGCGCCCTCGGTTTTGGCACGCCGCTCTGCGAGAACACGCCGCAACGGCTTGTGCACAAGCGCCGTGTAAAGCGCGTAAAGCAGCGCCAGCAGAATCACCGTCGGCACCGCTCCGAGCAGTAATTCGCCTAGTTGATGCAGCGTTTGATCCATGTGGTGCTGTTCTAGACCGGAATAATGAGGGCTATGAAAACTGTTAAGTCTAGCGTCCGGAGCAGTTTATGTCAATGTAAACGGTCTGTGAGTAGTGGCTCAATTTGATTTCTTCGCGTACTTTGCGGCCTTTCTTCGCGCACTTAGCGGTTAAAGTCTTCTGATTCGCCTAAGAACAAGACCTTTAAACCGCGAAGTTCGCAAACGAAAACCGCAAAGTACGCGGAGAAATTCAAATTGAGCCACCACCGGTCTGTGAAGATTGCCGGCTATAGCGACGCTAAAAAGTGAGCTTCGGAGGGTAGCGACGCATCATCGAGGCGATCCAGCGCCGCGGAACGTGTGGCTATCGCCAAGCGAGAAACGCAGTGCCGAGATACCACGCAAGTATCGGAAAAACAATGGCTTTGACGCGAAGAATAACCCGGACGCCCGCCACGCAAATTTCTGCACATAGTCCTTGACTTCGTAGTAAAGAGGTTTAGCATAGAGATATCACCTCCGATCCAATTCAGGATCGAATGGGCCGATAGCCAAGGAATGTCACCGCTTCTTGGTTGCCGGCCCATTTAATTTGTCCCTACGTTCCCCATTTTGGG